>Ga0315906_10005818_pt1 | contig 15414 bp, 15 predicted proteins | sample LakEriMetagenome_4_FD_203526 | JGI IMG/M metagenome (GOLD analysis project Ga0315906, IMG submission 203526) | Freshwater fungal communities from buoy surface, Lake Erie, Ohio, United States - Buoy 2 MA122 | ecosystem: Environmental > Aquatic > Freshwater > Lake > Lake biofilm | place: USA...
CACCACCACCATGATGCCTCCGATTTGTCGCAGTTTTGTCTCTCCATTTTCCTGCTTCATCACCTGTGCCTCTAACACTTTTCTAATCAAGGTGAGTATGAAAGAAATAACAAAGTACAAGGTAACAACACCATAGGCAATGTGCAGCCATTTATCAACTTTTGAATGAAGTGTTAGTAATTCAAGTGCCCAATAAATAAATAGTACACGAAGAATAGGAATTCCAAATTTTTCAACAACCTGCAATGCGATGTCATCCAAGTTGGATTCTGTTTTGCTAACAGCAACTTTCAAGCGATGCAACAAGATATTCTTGAACAACCGCAACAACAAAAAACCCACCAACATAAAGGCAAGTGAAATCAGGTAATCCTTTATGCTGTTCTCCCAATAAACAAGTTCTAAAACCTCTTTCATAAAATATATTCTGTAACGAAGTTAGTCCAAAACCAGAAAATCAGTTTGAACTTTCAGCAATAAAATCAGTATTGAAAAACTATTGTCATTGCTTGAATAATCCTAATTTTATATTGGGATGAAAATTTTTCTTGATATAGATGGTGTGATGGTTCCAGCCAAAGGATGGCTGAAACAAGAAATTTTAGAAGACGGATTCCCTCCGTTTAGCAAGAAAGCCGTCCAGGCACTTCAAATGCTTCTAACTCCACATGCTGAGGTTATTCTTACCACATCTCATAGATTTAATTTCACAGTAGACCAATGGATTCAGATTTTTTCTAATCGAAATCTTCAACTTAGTCAGATAGATATCTTACCGGCTTGTTCGAAGGCTAAATCTAGAAAAGATGAAATAATGAATTGGTTTGAACATGACTACAAAGGTGAATCCTATTTGATCATTGATGACGATTCTTCAGTTGATGACTTGCCTAATCAATTAAAAAAACGACTAATTAAACCTAGTCCTCACATTGGATTGACAGAAGAGTTAATCAACTTGATTCTTCAATCCACTTTATAACTCACAAACGCAAACTGCTTACTGTCTTTGCTCCAAGAAGGCACATTGATTGTTCCTTGTCCACCATAAAACACAGGCGTAAGGTCTTTAATTTTTTTCGTCTTCAAATCCATCAAACGCAGCTTCACATTTTTACCAAACAAATGCTGTTGTTTTTCATCTGATGTATAAGCGATGTAAGCAATATATTTATTATCAGGTGATGGATGTGCAAACCAATTGGAGTTATCGTCAAAGGTCAGTTGCTCGGGATCAGAGCCATCTGCTTTCATGCGCCAGATTTGCATATGACCAGTGCGATAGGAATTGAAGTAAATGTATTTGCCGTCAGGTGAATAATCGGGACCATCATCCAATCCTTCTGTGGAAGTGAGTCTTGTCTCTTTGCCTCCATTCACGCTGATGGAATAAACATCATAATTACCATTGCGCTCTGCACAGTAGGCAAGCGTTTTGCCATCTGCACTCCATCCATGCCAGAACGACATCACTTCGTCGGTTACCCTTCTTGGTGTACCACCTTCAATGGGCAAAACATAAATGATCGATTTGTAAGGCTTGGGCGATGGGTCGTTTTTGTCTGCATTACTAATCGCCAACCATTTGCCATCCGGTGAAAATCCATGGTCGTTGTTGTTGGATTGAGCAAAATCTGTGTTCAGGTGTTTTATTTTTTTCAAGGCTAAATCAAACGTGTATAATTTACCATAGCTATTGTAAATCAAATAGCCATCCGGATGCCAGTTCGGCGCTTCAATATGGTAGTTCACCGTCAACAGCGTATCCAGTTTTCCGGTCTTGATATTGATGGTCTGCAAATAACTCGTAGTATCTGAAAAAGGTTTGGCAGTAGCAGTCGATATGGAACTCTGAAGTAGTAAAAGAAGGCAAAGGCTCTTCAAACCAATTATAAGCGAATGCTTCATGATGTTGTTTTTGGGTTAGTTTGAAGTTAGGGTAATTTGATGAACTTTAATTTCCGCTTTTAATGCTGTAGAAACTCCCCATTATTGATGGTTTTTATCATAATTAGTCGGTCATTTACACTTTTTCAGAAATCAATAGTTACAGAACTTTGTCTACGCAAGGGGGTCATCATTGAGCTATTTTGTCATATTATAGTATTACTTTTGTATTTTATTTGTCATACTATAATATTACATATATGGATAAGAGAAAGCTTCAAATCCAACAAATGGACCAGAAAATGGTAGCTTTTTTAGAAGCAGAAAAAGTTGCTGTCTTGCAAAGAGGATGGATCAATGCCATAAGGACAGTCTTGGGTATGAGCCTACAGCAAGTCAGCAAGCGATTAGGCATATCTAGACAAAGTGTGCAGGCAATGGAAATAAGAGAGATGGAGGGAAGTATAACATTACAAGCGCTTAATGAAGCAGCAAAATCAATGGATATGAAATTGGTCTATGGCTTTATCCCTATTGATGGAAGCCTAGATGCTTTGATTACTAGAAAATCATATCAATTGGCAGCAGAAATTGTAGGTCGAACTTCAAACACAATGAAACTAGAGAATCAAGAAAATAGTAATGAAAGAATTAAAAAAGCAATTGATGAAAGAGCTCAACAATTAAAAAATGATTTACCTAAAATGCTATGGGATTAAATTTTTTATTTTCAGATGGTCAAACACTCCTAGATGAGGATGAGAGAGATGGACTTAAAATAACAACCATCTCAACCAGAAGAGAATTGGATGAATTTGAACAACAAAATATTGAAGATGCAATTCAATGGAGCTTATCACGAACTTTCATCCCAGAAAATTTATTGAGTGAACATTTTATAAAACTACTTCACCAAAAAATGTATCAAGATGTTTGGAAATGGGCAGGTGAATTTAGAAACACAAATAAAAACATTGGAGTAGATAAATGGCAAATTCCAACTGCGCTAAAGAGTTTAATGGATGATGCAAAATATTGGCATCAATCAAAAATTTATTCCCCTGAAGAATTTACCATAAGACTAAAACACAGATTAGTAAGTATTCATTGCTTCCCAAATGGTAATGGAAGACATAGCAGGCTTTATGCCGACATTGTTATTCAGCATATTTTTAAGCAACCTATTTTCACTTGGGGAGTAAACATCAACAATAGTGATATAGATACCAGATTAGTTTATTTAAACGCGTTGAAAGCTGCAGATCTAGGTAATGTAAACCCTTTGATACAATTTTCAAGGTTATAAATTTTATTTCACTTTTGATATCTCTTACTAAATTAAACCAGTAATAAATACAGTTTGATTTGCGATAAAACCCTTTTAAATGCAGTTATTCTCTCATTAAGAAGTCTGATTCTCAATTTATTTTTAATAGAATTTAAAAATCGAATTTTGATTTAATTAACCTATTGCTTAATTTTGTGAAAAGAAGATGTGAGCTTGTAATTAGTGCAGAAGAGTTTAAAAGAGAAATACATATTGATATAGATAATAAGAAACAAATACTTAACTATCTGTATCAGGATGAACGCCACCTTAAAAAATTTCGTTTCATTACAGAACTAATTTTAAGGGGAATTAAAAACAATATTGTCTACGGTACAGAAGCAATAAATTTCAATAGCAAAAGAATTACTGCTATGAAATTTTTCAAGGGTCAGGAAAACGATAGGATTTATTGTCAAGACTTTGTGCACAGTTCTGGAAAACAGATAATAATAATGTGTTTCCTTTTTGAAAAGAAAAAAACAAAGAAAATAAATCAAGAACTAAGATCAATCATCAATAAAATAGCTTTCTATGAATACTTCAATGAATAAGAAATACAAAGTTGCAAAAGGCTATGAAAAGATTTTTAATCATACAAATGATGAAGAAAAGTTTAAACACAGGGCTAGAATCATCATGATGATGATTTTACAGGAGACCGAAAAAAATATGGGTGATCTTTCAAAAAAAGAATTAGCAGAAAAGCTAGGGACATCTGCTAGCTATATTACTCAGCTCTACAAAGGCGATAAAATCCTCAATCTTGAATTGATGGCTAAAATAGAGGAAGCATTTGGTATTGAATTTACAATTTCAGCATCTCCTGTTAAAAGAAAGAGAACCAAATCAAAATCAGTTACTTACTGACGGATCTGATTGTATAGATGTTAAGGACTTCAAATATTCAATTATCGCCATTCGCTCATCAGGAGAGAGTGCGCGTCCAATCTTGCCTTTGGTAGATGCATCATCTGTGAAAGCATGACCAGTGTTTGTATTACCAGGCAGACGGGTGTCAAATAAAAATGATTTGTGAGATTGCTGACTCACATAGCCAATTTTAGAAGGATCGTATTCGTAGGTGCCTAGCCAAAAAGTGGTTGAGCGTTCAGCAGGTGGACTCAATAGTTCATAGATGTTGGGCACAGAACCATTGTGTAAAAATGGTGGTGTACTCCAAATACCATCTAATGGTCGTGCTTTGTAGACTCCTTTTGCCCTCACCACTTCATACTTACCATCACCATTTATTTTTTGAATTTGCTCATCTAAATAACCGAGTTGTTTGTATGCATACTTTTCCATTTCTTCTGTCAAGAGTTGTAAACCTGTTGCACCATCAATTGAAGTAGCATCTGGACCTAATAATTTTGAGGCGTTGTAACGGCGGTTAACAAATGTAGCAGCTTCGCTGGAGTCGGTGCCGATGACATGTAAAGGAACGGCCGCGACTTCCCAGTTTGGATTCGCAGGATCTGAACCCGCAACGATGCGAGGAGCATGGCATTTGGCACAGTTCTGCATGAACAAAGCTTTGCCATCTGCTGCTTTTTTCAAATCGATTTCACCGAGCATAGCTGATGGCCACTTTGGCGCTTTCAATTCCTCAAAACCTTTTTCCATTTCAAACAAACGCTCGATGTTAAAATTACTTTCCCATTTTTCGGGACCAGCTTTTATATTGCCTTTCTCATCCAGAAAGTATGTTTTACCTCCATTGCCAAGCACTTGTAAAATATTGCGTGCGATTGGTTTGCTGAACGAAGCATTGTAGTGCACCCAATTGAGACGAGCAACATCCCAGAGATAAGGTACGCCGACAGGCGCATTCATGGCATGGTAATTCGCTTGCTCACGCAAACCAAGTCCGAATACTTCATTTCCAATGCGATTGAAAGGATCCATGCGACCATGACCAGCATCGACAGATGGCGTTCCAAGTTTTGCATAAGCTTCCATCTCCCATGCAGCAAGCGCCATTACTTCACCAACCTCTTTTTTCAATTGCGCTTCGTCACCAGGCTCTTGTGCCAATACTTTCGAAGCAAAATCTTTCCAAACCAGTGAGTCTTGTAAGGTTCTTGATAAAGCAATACCATAATCGGTGAAGAATTTATAAATATTGAATCCAGCAGATGCACCATCTATGCGGAATGCTTTGCCTTGGTAATTTAATTGACCGGTATGGCAGGATGCACAGGTGAGACCTAACATCACGCGTCCATTTTCTTTTTCTGGATTGATAGAAAATCCAACAGGCAAACCTTCTGGATTGTTTTTGGTGATGGGCTTATCTAAAAATCCTAAACCACGCAAGTAGGCAGGATCTAATAAGGAAAGATTTGTATCAGGCGCTTGCAGTGCCCTCACCCAATTCAATGGCGCAAATTCTTGTCCCGCGTTGAGGTGATGCCAGTAATCACGTTCTTCTTCAGACCATCCCTGTTCTGCCCAGGTTATTTCATCCGGTACATAAAATCCTTCTCGGTTTTTTTCAGTCGAGCAAGAAAAGCAAGCCAGCATAACGAAGGCAACAAGGAAATTGTTTTTCATGGTGATTACATTTCGGAGTACAAGTTACTTTAAGAAGCGGAGATTTTGAGTCGAATAAATTTGCTATTCGGCTCATTTTTTGCTTATATTTGAGCCGAATAAGTAAATTAATCGGCTCATGCCTTATAATTGGCAACATAAAAACTGGCCTCATTTTGAATATGACGTTGCTTCATTTGATGAACAAGTGTTGCACTTTATAATGAAGGCAGGTGAGTTAAAGGGAAGTCTAGCAGTTATGCCAACTGATCAAAGCAAAGAGATAATTGCCCAAGTCTTGCTTGATGAAGCCATGAAAACAGCTGAGATTGAAGGAGAAGTAATGAAGAGGTTGGATGTAATGTCGTCTATTAGAAAAAACCTGGGACTTGCAGTAGCAAAAGAGGCAAAAGATAAGAAAGCAATTGGCTTAAGCAATATGCTTTTTGAAGTTAGAAAAACCTATAGCGATACTTTAACAACAGCACATTTATTTAAATGGCATGAAATGCTGATGGGTAATCATAAACATATTAGCGCTGGAGTCTGGAGAAGTGATGATGCCCCCATGCAAATTATTTCAGGATCTGTATCTAAACCGATTGTCCATTTTGAAGCTCCTCCTTCGAAGTCAGTCGCAAAAGAAATGGATAAATTTATCAAGTGGTACAATAAGCAGACTTCATTAACTTCAACACCCCCTCCGATAATTGCAGCAATTGCCCATTTGTATTTTGAATCGATACATCCTTTTGAAGATGGCAATGGAAGAATAGGAAGAGCCATTGCAGAAAAAGCACTTTCACAAGGGTTGAATGCACCTCTCACGTTCAGTATATCTCATGCCATTGAATACAGAAGAAGTGAATATTACAAGGAGTTAGGCAAAGCTCAGCAAACATTGCAAATTAATGAATGGATCAAATGGTTTATTGCTATGCTGATTGAAGCGCAGCAACGATCAGAAAAAATGATTCAATTGACGATTAAAAAAACCAGGTTCTTTGAGCAATATGGAGTGTTGCTTAATGAACGTCAACGGAAAGTAATCAATAGAATGCTAGAAGAAATACCTGAAAATTTTGAAGGCGGGATGAACGCCAAGAAATACATCAGTCTTACCGGCACATCAAAAGCAACTGCAACAAGGGACTTACAAGAATTAGTTGAATTGAACATTTTTACTCCCGTCGGTGGTGGAAGGTCTACGCGGTATGAATTAAAATTCTAATTTCTGAAATGATTAGAGAATGTAAAATTTATCACTGTAATTCGGACATTTTCCGAATTGTAATTCAATTTTTAGCATTTTAAGATTTATAAGTCGATTTTCAAGACAATATGTAACTGATATGGACAAAGATGAAATAGGCTGAAGGATATCAATTGGTTAAAACCCTGTTTTTCTGAAGGATTTTTCTGCTCAAACTAAATGATAAAACTCCCTTCTGCAATTCCCTTCCTAGATTAGGAGGGGCTCCGAGTCCCGCATTTGCGGGACGAGAGAGGGGTGGTATTCCCTACTCCCCTGCCTTCGGCAGGCAGGCTGTTCCCTATTCGCTATTCCCTAATTATAAAAATTGATATTCACTTAATTATTGTACCTTCTAGTATAATACTTATCAATATGAACAATAGGCTGGTCTTATTAATCATTTCCATTTTAGCTTTTTCGCTCAACATAAACGCGCAAAAAACAAATGCACAACGTTTGCTTCTTTTAGAAGACCAAATGGGAAAAGCAAAAACCGCAGTTGAAAAAACCAATATATTAAAGGAAGCCTCTTCCATTCCTGGATTCACCAGTTTTATGTTTATCAGCAAATCTTTGAACGATGATGCTGTAAAAAAGGATGCTGCTCTATTGGTTGCACGTTTAGCACTGACAGATAAAAATACTAGAGGACCAGAAGTGAGGAATACATTAGCGAAGGCCTTACCGCTTATAAATGGAAATGCAGCACTCGTTAATAAACTGACAACCTATTTGATTGGCTCTCCCAATGATAATGGGTTTGTGAATTTATTCAACGGCAAAGATTTAAGCGGTTGGAAAGGATTGGTTGGCAATCCAATTGAAAGAAATAAAATGTCTGCCAATGAACTAAAGGCTGCTGAACTTATTGCCAATGAAGAAATGAAAAAAGACTGGCATGCAAAAGATGGATTGCTGGCTTATGAGGGTCATGGTGATAACATAGTAACAGAAAATAAATACGGCAATTTTGAATTGTATGTAGATTGGAAAATAACTGAAAAAGGAGATGCCGGTATTTATTTAAGAGGTAGTCCCCAGGTTCAAATATGGGACTCCAGCAGAAGAGAAGTTGGTGCACAAGTTGGATCAGGAGGATTATACAACAACCTGAAGGGCAAGAGTATGCCTTTGGTATATGCAGACAACAAAATAGGGGAATGGAATAATTTTCACATCATCATGAAGGGCGATAAAGTAACTGTTTATTTAAATGGTTTACTGGTGACAGACAACTTGACGTTTGAAAATTATTGGGACCGCAACCTGCCGATATTCGATAAAGAACAAATAGAATTACAAGCACACCGTACAACGGCATTCTATAGAAATATTTATGTTAGAGAAATCCCGGCAGATGAAATAACAACTGTTGGTATTTCAGAAAAAAACGACAAAGATCTTGAAGCAGCACCAACCTTAACAATTGGAATGAATTACAAAGGAGGTAAAGTTGCTTACCTGTTAACCCCTTCAGATCCGGGTTATGATCCTAATGTACAACATGGAATAATTGCGGCAGTTGAAGATCTTCCAGGTGTGGCGGTATGGGGATGTTCCGAGAAATTCATTGCTGGTCGCTCTACCTTGGGCTCAGGCAATCAAAATACGATAGACATTGCATCGGGATGCAATACTGTTGAAACTGCAGCTAAACTGTGCAGCAATTTAGTTCAAGGTGGATACGATGATTGGTACTTACCCAGCAAAGACGAATTGAATAAGTTGTTTTTACAAAAAAAGGCAATTGGAGGTTTTAAGGAATTCTGCTATTGGAGTTCTACGGAAACAGGGAAATACAACGCCTGTTCCCAAATATTTGACAATGGTTTTCAAACCGCCAATGACAAGAGTACAACTTTCAATGTTCGACCTATTCGATCGTTTTAGTGATAACCAATATTGGTCTTGCTGGTTTTGATCTCAAGAGTAGTCGTTCAAATAGTTAAGGCTTATCAACAGCTAGATCAGTTTCAGCGACTGCAATCACTTTGTTGTTGACAATAACTGGATAAGAATAGGATTTCATCCAAATGTCTCCACCACCCGCATCAAAATAAGGAGCTGTCCATTGAGGTAATTTTGTATCAATGAGTTTTCTCAACCACTCCTGGGTATTGATATGATAAGACGGAACGTTCAACTCTTTATTAACAAGAATACCCCCTTTTCTATACCAATAGGGACTTGTTGTAACAACACCATTTGTATCAAGAAGTGCTACTGTAGCTCCATAGAAACCAGTTGGCTGTGCATTAAGGTATACACGTATACGTTCATTTATATTGCTAGCTGTGGGAGGATCTGCTTGCAGGGATAAAGCAAAATTTTTCACTGCTACTTCAATGTCTGGCGTTAGATCTTTTTCTTGTTGTTTACAACTCGCAAGAAAGAGGAATAGTATAGAGAAAATTAATAGAAAACTAGACTTGTTCATATGGATTAGTTTTTTACAAGTTACGGCTATAAAAAATGATTTTACAAAAATGTATGGACCAGAGAGGATGATGTTCTTTTCGACTTAGAACACCTCAGTTATTATGATGTCATATAATATCTTCTGTATTGGTCCAACTGTCCCACACATGGGCTAAACTTGCTTTGACCTTGGCTTCTACTTTAATCATTTCCATGAAATTAATTATTTATTTCAAATGATCTAAGTCTACACAGTAACTTTCACTCGCTTATTCGCAAAATCAAAGGCATTTCTTTATTGGCCACTTACAAAATAAAATGTAAGGTTTCGGGTTTACTTATTTTAGTTGAAGGGTCAAAGTAGATATGCCCTTTTCCCTATTTCAACTCATTCAGTTTCCTCAACTCATCCAACAATTGTTTTTCTGATGGAAGATAAAGTTGGTATTTAGTAGCGACTATTGTTTGGTTATTTTCAGGAAGTGTGATTTTAACTACTGCATCATTCTTATCTGCACAAAGCAATATTCCTATTGTTGGATTTTCGTGCTCTTTTTTCTCAAACCGATCATGGTAGTTGACATACATTTGTAACTGACCGATATCTTGATGTGTAATCTTGCTGGTTTTGATTTCAATGATTACAAAACATTGTAACAACCTGTTATAAAGTACAAGGTCGATGAAGAAATCATCTCCGTCCAGGTGGATCCTTTTTTGTCGCGACATAAACGCAAAACCATTCCCCAGTTCAAGAAGGAACTCTTGCAGGTGCGTAATGATTTTCGTTTCCAGATCCTTTTCATAATAGGTCGATTCCTGCTTTAAACCCAAAAACTCCAAAACCATGGGGTCTTTGATGATTTCCCGGGGATCGACGGGATGTTTTTCAGACTTGGCGACAGAAAGGACATCTTCAGGGTTATTGCTCAAGAGCAAACGCTCATATAATTGACTATTGATTTGTCGCTCTAATTGACGTGAACTCCAATTATTTTTAACTGATTCTGCCTCGTAAAATTCTCTTTTACGTTGATTTTCAATCTGAAAGAGAAGTCTGTAATGTGTCCAGTTAAATTGTGAACGCAGTGCGTTCACAATTGGAAATGTTTTATAAAATTTTCTAAATAATGCAAGTTGTCTATATGAATACCCTGTCCCAAACATTGGTAATAGCACCTGTGCTAAACTTGTCAATAGAAAATGTCCATACTCAGCCCGCTCCTTTCCATGCTGTTCTTCCTCCAAAATCTTTCTTCCCAGCTCCCAATACATACGAACCCTAATATGGTCTACGGAACGAATAGCTTTTTCACGCGATTGCTCAATAATTCCTTTCACCTCACTGATAAAGTCACTCCTCAAGTCCATACACAACTGATATGAACAAAGATGAAAAAGGTTGAAGGATATCAATTGGTTAAAACGCCGTTATGCTTAAGGATTTTTCTGCTTAAGTCAGGGGAAAAGCAGAATTGCGTCCGCAGTGGGGACGTTATTGGGAATGTAAGTTACCAAGCACTTATATATTAAGAATAGCTCAATATGATTTGTGCCCGCAGTGCGGGCACTATTGAATACAAAACTCTCCCCTGTTCCCTGTTCCCTCTTCCCTGTTCCCTGTTCTATACCCCACCAAACTCCCTCCTTTCGCTACACTATAATCCAGGCAGATTACATTGTGTGATTGGATAGCGGGCATTTTATCTTCCAGCCAATAATGTCCGAAGAAGACTGGCGGTGCATCAGCAGGATACACATTGAAGGTGATGTCTGGTGGAAGGGGTTGGTTGTACAATACAACGGGACAATTAAACAGCACTGCATCGTGTGTATGTTCGCGCGGATGTTTCCACCATTTGATTCTGTTGGATGTGCGGAAGTGACCATCCTTGTCCTGCCATGCACATTCTTCCGGGATATTGATTTCTTTGCCCTTTAAGGTTTCTTCAATTACGGTATGCGCATGACTGTTTTTATCATGTGCTTCTACCAGCAAGGATGGCGTGAGCATACCATTGGTATTTCGCTTCAACGATTCGATATGTTCCTGATCCCAGCAGGCATGCACAACACGAAGTTCACCCAAATCTAAAAAGAGCGGAAGCGTGTAGAACCATTTCAACCAATCTTGCCATTCATCGGGGTGGTTGGAAAACTGTTCGAGGGTTGCGCGGTGCTGACGGTTATGTGTTTCGTTGTGCGAGCGTAAATATTTTCCGTTGCCCAAATCGTGTGCATAAGCGATGGCGTTGTATTCGTGGTTACCCATGACTGTCAGTGCTTGATCATGATCGATCATGTTGCGGACGATGTGTAATACTTCGCGGATAGCGGGACCTCTATCGATGAGGTCGCCAACGAAGATGGCCTTGCGGGATGGATGTTGCCATACTCCATTTGTTTCTTTGTAATCCATGCGGGTGAGCAGCGATTTCAATTCAGCTGCATGACCATGGATGTCTCCAATGATGTCGTACATTAATTTTTTATTAGTTGTCTTGTTGATTGGGCTTTTTCCAATCACTTAATTCAATTTTCTTCGGCTGACCATAACTAGTACCAAAACCAATATCGCCTTGCAGTATTACAGTTCCATTATTAATCAGCTCCTTTGCGATTTCTACTGTAATCTGATCCTGGTCGCCAAAACTATAATCTCCAAAACCATTTATAGCGTCTAGTAGCGCCCTGCTTCTTCTTTGATCTTCTTTCCACTCACCATTAATTAACCATTCGAATGCGTAAGATGAATTTCTCCTTGCAAGTCGATGGTCCATAAATATATAATACTCCATATAATAATATTTAAAGCATTAATTCAACACCAAAAAGTCTATCTATAACAAATGTATATAGATTTAAACAACAATCTCCTCTTACCTCCTACCTCATCTCCCTTACATAATGTATAGAAGCCAATTGATCTCCAAACTGCACCGGAAATAAAATTTCATCTAGCAACTTTACCTTCGATGAAACACCACCAATGAAGAAACTCATTATGCTGCTCATCTTCCTGAAGATTGGCTTTACCATTTACTTGCACATGGATCTACTAGAATATATTATACTCACAGGTGCTAATAATAAAAGCAATAATCAAAAATTTTAGAAATTAAATATTAATGTAAAATTTCTTATCGTTTTTTTTAAAGATTGTTGATGTCAATAACTATGAATCTAAAAGAATAGAAACATTAATACATATAAAACATATAAGAAAAAAGCGAAATATATTATAATGCCATATCTTTTTAAAGAAATAAAAGATCATAATTAGACCTTAATTCTGGATTTCGAAACAGTGAATAGAAAGTAAAATAATTTTTATATACATATAGTAAAATATAAAAATTACTTTAATTTCATTTATGCAGAATAAACTACGCCTTGACAAAGTAATTCACCAACGTGAAATCACTCAAAAAGACTTAGCAGATAAACTTGGGGTTTCAAAAATTAGCGTTAATAACTGGTGCAATAACAAAAATCTTCCTTCTATTGAAACCTTGTACAAATTAGCAACAGTGTTGCAAGTTAAAGTAGGCGATCTATTAGAGGAAACTACACATAAACGTACTAAAACTAAGTGATGCCAAAGAATTATCGATTTATCGACCTTTTTGCTGGACTTGGTGGTTTCCATTTAGCACTGAAATCTTTGGGGCACAAATGTGTATTTGCGAGTGAATTAAGCGATGAACTACGTGAACTTTATCAAATTAATCATGGAGCAAAATGCAGTGGTGACATAAACATGATAGAGGTTCAAGATATACCAAAACATGATATTATTTGTGCAGGATTTCCTTGCACCCCTTTTTCAAAAGCCGGTAAACAGCAAGGTTTGAATGACCCGACAAGTGGAAATTTATTTGATAGAATAATTGACATTGCAAATTTTCATAATCCTGAATACATTTTTTTAGAAAATGTTCCAAATTTAAAAAACCACGATCATGGTAATACATGGAAATATATATCAAAAAAATTATCAATAAATTATGAAATAAGTAATAAGATTATTTCACCACATACTTTTGGAATACCGCAACATAGATCAAGAATTTACATAGTATGTAGGTTAAAATCTAAAGGCGGGCTAGGAGATTTTAGTTTTCCAGAACCTGATGAAACAAATGAAAATGTATCAATCCACTCAATAATTGAGTCGAATCCAACAGATTTTGTAAAAATTAAAAAAGTTACCAAAAATCATCTTGATGTTTGGCAAACCTTTTTAAATAACATCAGTAAAGAAGAGGTGCCAAGATTTCCAATTTGGTCAATGGAATTTGGTGCAACATATCCATATAAAAATAGAACCCCTTACACTTATTCTAAAAACGAGCTCTCATCATTTAGAGGTAAGTTTGGAGAAAAAATCTCAGGAAGTACTATTGATGATATGTTAGAGTATCTTCCAAATTATGCAAGATCAAAAGACAGAGAATTTCCTAAATGGAAGATAAAATATATTGAGCAAAACAGAGAGTTCTATAAAAAACATAAAAAATGGATAGACAAATGGATCCCTCAAATTCAAGAATTTGAAAATAGTCATCAAAAATTCGAATGGAATTGTGGAAACAAGATACCCTTAATAATAAAAGATAAAATTGTACAATTTAGGCCATCTGGGATAAGAGTTAAGGTTCCAACATTTTCTCCAGCACTAGTTTTGACAACGACTCAAATTCCAATATTCCCATGGTTATCTAGGTACATGACTTTGCGTGAAGCTGCAAGGCTACAATGTATGGGGGATCTAAAACAATTTCCTAATTCCACGTCAAAGGGTTTCAAGGCATTTGGCAATGCTGTCAATGTCTGTATTGTTACTCAAATTGCTAAACAATTATTAAAGTAGTTTATGTCAGGAATTCAAAATGTATCTATAAAGATTCAGCCAGGCGTATATAATCAGTTTAGAAATTTAAACAATAAAGTATGGTTTGCATTAGGAGAATATGTAGATAACGCAGTAGAAAGTTTTGAAAAGAACAAAGAAATAATTAGAAGGCAATATTCAAATAATTACCAATTTCAAATACATATTGAAATAAAGGATGACACTATAGTGATAAAGGACAATGCGGCAGGCATTAATTATGAAAATTTTTTAAGAGCATTTGAACCCGGTAACACGAACAAAGATACAAGTGGATTATCAGAATTTGGAATGGGTCTAAAAACTGCATCTATATGGTTGGCAGATATATGGTCGGTTAAAACATCTGCTTTAGGGGAGATAGAATCAAGGTTTGTTGAGTTCGATTTAAATCAAGTAATTGATCAAGAATATGAAAACTTGAATGTTATAAGTGAACCAGAAATAGCAGAAAAACACTATACTGTTATTACTTTAAACAAACTATCAAAAAACGCCCCCTCCTCTCATCAAATTGATAAAATAAAACGACATTTAACTTCCATATACAGAAAGTTCATAAGAAGTAAACAATTAGAGTTGTTTATCAATGATGAAAAGATGCATTACGAGGAGCCCGAAATCCTTAAAGCACCATTTTATAATAGCATAAATGGTATTCCGCTACTTTGGAAAAAAGAAATAAAATTTTCAATTGATAAGTACACTGCATCAGGATTCATTGGGCTATTAGCAACTATGAGTTCAAACGAGTTAAACGGATTGTCTCTATTCAGACGTGGCAGAGTAATTGAAGGAAGTTATGATCAAAAATATAGACCAAAAGTGATTTGCGGGCAACCTGGATCACCTAGATATAAAAGAATATTTGGCGAACTAGAACTTGAAGGATTTGCAGTTAGTTTCAATAAAGGTTCTTTTCAAGAACAAGAAGATCTTGAATTATTAATGGAAGCCATACAAAAAGAAATATCATCAAAAGAGTTTGATCTATACACTCAAGGTGAAAAATACATAAAAGCAAAAACACAAGAAGATAATGTACGAGTAGGGAAAAATTTAGTGGCCGCTTTAAAAAAAGTATCTAGACAGGATGAA
>Ga0315906_10005821_pt1 | contig 15411 bp, 11 predicted proteins | sample LakEriMetagenome_4_FD_203526 | JGI IMG/M metagenome (GOLD analysis project Ga0315906, IMG submission 203526) | Freshwater fungal communities from buoy surface, Lake Erie, Ohio, United States - Buoy 2 MA122 | ecosystem: Environmental > Aquatic > Freshwater > Lake > Lake biofilm | place: USA...
ATCGGTATGCTTCATTTTGTTTCAGGCAGGCGTGGCAGCCGGCGACCTCAGCAGCGGTATTATCAGTCAATGGCTGAAAACAAGAAAATGGACCATTTTTGGGTTCATGCTATTCGGAATTGCCGCAACGATCTACCATTTCTATCGAATTGAATCTAGCGGATCCCTTGAATTAAGCTCCCTGCTGATAGGATTAGGGTGCGGGTACTTAAGCGTATTTGTAACCTCCACGGCAGAACATTTCGGAACCAACCTGAGAGTAACCGTTACTGCTACAGTAACCAACTTCATGCGGGGCGCAGTAACGATCCTAATACCCCTCCACATATGGATAGAAAACACCTGGAATCTGGATTTGACAAAAGGACTGATGATTATCGGCATCATGGTTTGGCTGCTGGCGCTGGCAGCAATACTTTACCTGCCGGAAACCTACGGAAAACAACTTAGCTTCGAAGAGTCTTAATTTTACAATTATAAATTAGTTCAATATGAGCAGATTAATATTAACTGTATTATCCTCCCTTTTCATTCTTTCGTCCTGCAATGAAGCGAAGAAAGAGGAAGCCGGAGTTGATTTTCTTGCTTCTAACATCGATAGCACTTACAGACCCGGAAATGATTTTTTTCTCTATGCCAATAACGGATGGTTCAGCAAGAACCCGATTCCTGCCAGCGAACAAAGCAATGGACTTTGGCAAATCATAAGAGATACCATTAATGCCCAAATCAGGCAGATCTGCGAAGATGCCGCCTCTCAAAGCAATGAACCAAAGGGAAGTGCCAAACAGAAAATCGGCGACATGTATTTTTCCGGTATGGATAGTGCCAATATAAATGCAAAAGGCATTTCGGTAATACAAATAGAACTAGATCAGATTGACGCTATCACTGATGGAAAGGGCCTCTCGAAAGCCGCAGCTCTTGTGCATACTGTATCCGGAGCTCCAATGTTTTCACTGTATGTAAGTCAGGACGATCGCATCAGCAGCAAATATGCCATTTTCATCAATCAGGGAGGTCTGAGCATGCCCGAGAGAAGCTTCTATTTTGACAATGATGCCAGAGCTACTATGATAAGGGGGAAGTTCCTTTCTCACCTGAATAACATGTTCTCTTTGTTGGGTTATGATAGTCTTCGAGCAAAAAAGGCCTCGCAAAACATGATGAAACTGGAAACGGATTTGGCCCGAATATCCAGAAAAAAAGAGGATACAAGAGATCCGCTTAAGAATTATAATAAGATCTCATTCCAGACCTTGTCACAGTCAACACCTGCATGGGACTGGAGTATCTTCTTATCCGAAACAGGACTTACACAAGTGGATACTGTTATTGTCGGACAACCTGAATTCCTGAAAGGCTGGAACGGCTTTCTGAACAGCTACTCGCTTGATGTATGGAAAGATTATCTAAAGTACCATCTGGTAAGAGGCCTTGCACCTTATCTAGATGATAAAACCATGATGGAGCATTTCAGTTTTTATTCAGCCACTTTGCGTGGCATTGAGCGACCTCGCCCCAGATGGAAAAGAGTTACCGACCAAACCAACAATTCACTGGGTGAATTGATCGGACAGGTTTATGTTTCTGAATACCTCCCCAAAGGAACCAAAGAAAAATTGCAGGAAATAGGCAATGCCGTGAGAGCAGTATATGCAGGAAGGATCAGAAAGTTGGACTGGATGAGCGAATCGACGAAAATAAAGGCATTGAGGAAACTGGAGACCATGGTGATGAAAGTAGGATACCCGGACAAATGGAAGGACATGAGCAAGCTGGAATTGGAAAGATCCTCGTATGCAAGAAATGTAATGAGCGCAAATAAATGGGACTTCAATTACATGATCAATAAATTCGGAAAGCCTGTGGACCGCACAGAATGGTCTATGTATCCTCAGACTTATAATGCTTATTACAACCCTTCGAACAATGAAATTGTTGTGCCGGGCTGCAACATCATCGTTCCCGGTTATGAGAGAAAAATGGCAGATGACGCGATTCTTTATTCCATTATAGGCGGATCAACCTTTGGCCATGAAATGACACATGGATTTGATGACCAGGGCAGCAAATATGATGAAATGGGAAATCTGAACAATTGGTGGACATCCGATGATAGCGCCAGATTCCACGCTAAAACAAAAAGCATTGTGGAACAGTTCAACCAATTTATCGCTGTGGACAGTCTACATATCAACGGAGAACTTACGCAGGGAGAGAATATCGCGGATCTCGGCGGCATCATGATGGGATATGAGGCATTTCAAAAAACAAATCAATACAAGGAAAAACAAAATATTGCAGGACTTGATCCTGACAAACGTTTCTTCCTGGGGTATGCACTGGCCTGGATGATCAATGACAGACCCGAGTCCATAGCCAACCAGGTAAAAAGCGATGAGCATTCCCCTGCCAAATTCAGGGTGATCGGACCACTGGTGAACATGCCCGAATTCTATACTGCCTTCAAAATTAAAAATACAGATGCCCTTTACAGACCGGATAGCTTGAGGATTAAAATATGGTAATTCAAGCTAATGGCAGAACTGTAAGAAATCAACTATATCACTCAAATGAAGGAAATTACTCTCTTTCTCTGTATCATTATGTTATTGTGGACCTCCTGTTCACAGAGACCGAAGCAGAGTAATTTGCGCGAAGGTGATATTTTGTTTCAGGACCTCAATTGCGGAGAACTCTGTGATGCTATTGAAACTGTCACGGAAGGTTACAAAGGAAGAAAATTCTCTCACTGCGGATTAGTAGTAAAGCAAGGCGATAGCTTGATGATATTGGAAGCCATAGGCGACAAGGTACAGTTGAATACACTAAAAGCTTTTGTCCGAAGAAGCGGAGACACGGCAGAGGTGAAAAATTTATTGTTGGGAAGGCTAAAGCCCTCCTATCTAAAAATACTACCTAACGCATTGCAATTTGCCATGTCGCAAATAGGAAAACCATACGATGATGCCTTTCTGATTGGAAATGGAAAATGGTATTGTAGCGAGCTAATATATGAAGCGTTCAATAAAAATGGAATGCCCATTTTTACACTTGAGCCGATGACCTTCAAAAACCCAATGACCAAAGACTTTTTCCCTGCCTGGATAAATTATTACGATAATCTCAAAATACCTATACCCGAAAAGGAGCCTGGTATCAATCCGGGACTGATGTCAAGATCTGATAAATTAGATATTATACCGATTCAAAAAATTCAATGATCCTTCAGAGGTCATTAATATTATTTTTTATGAAAAGAATAAAATTCCTGGCCAGACTTTTGGCAATCATCTGTATACAATCAAATATAATTTTTGCGCAGCAAATCATCATACCTGCACCCGTGGAGCTGAAGCAACACAAAGGTCATTTTCATTTAAAGGATAATACATCCATCATTTGCGAGGAGGAGTCGTTCTCTGCCGAGGCCGCCATGCTTGCTAATTCCCTTAAATTACCATTTTTCAGTAAGGACAAAGCGCTGAAAGGAAATCATATTCGGATCAGAAAGGAGGCAAAAAAAAGAAGTGACGAATATGAACTGATCATTAATCACAAAGAGATATTAATTATCGCCGGAAGCAACCAAGCCATTTATTACGGTACTCAAAGTTTGATTCAACTTTACGCAAGCTCATTAGAAGGAAAAATTCCTTGTCTGAAGATCAGAGACTTTTCTTCATTTAGTTGGAGAGGCATGCATCTGGATGTATGCAGGCATTTTTTCAGCAAAGAGGAAGTTAAAAAATACATTGACCTTCTTGCCCTGTACAAAATGAATATATTTCATTGGCATCTCACTGAAGACCAGGGCTGGAGAATCGCCATTGAAAAATATCCAAAGCTGACTGAGACGGGAGCCTGGAGAAGCGGAAGCATGATAGGTAAATACAGCGATCAACGATTCGACAGTCTCAGATATGGTGGCTTCTATAGCCGGGATGATATCAAAGAGGTGGTAGAATATGCCCAAAAAAGACATGTCAGCATTGTACCTGAAATAGAAATGCCCGGTCATGCGCTGGCAGCACTCGCTTCCTATCCAGCATTCTCCTGCAGCGGTGGACCCTTTGAGGTAGGTAAGGCTTGGGGGGTTTATGATGATGTCTATTGCGCAGGCAATGATTCCACATTTTATTTTCTACAAGATATACTGGATGAAGTAATTCAACTATTCCCCGGTGAGTACATCCATATCGGAGGAGATGAATGTCCTAAGACACGCTGGAAGACATGCGGAAAATGTCAGGCAAGAATGAAAACAGAAGGACTGAAAGACGAACATGAATTGCAGAGTTATTTCATACGCAGGATCGAGAAATATCTCAATAGTAAAGGAAAGAAAATCATTGGCTGGGATGAGATACTGGAAGGTGGACTGGCACCCAACGCTGCCGTGATGAGCTGGCGAGGAAGGGAGGGCGGAATTGAAGCCGCCAAACAAAAACATGATGTAGTGATGAGTCCCGGGAAGCCCTGCTATTTTGACCACTACCAGCATGCCGATAAAGAAAAGGAGCCATTAGCCATCGGTGGTCTAAACACCTTGGAGATGGTTTATAAATTTACTCCTACTCCCGAAGGACTGACCCCTGAAGAGAAAAAATACGTCATGGGCGCACAAGGCAATGTATGGTCAGAATACATGAAGGATTTCAGACAGGTGGAATACATGGCCATACCCAGGATGCAAGCCTTGGCAGAGGCATTATGGAGTCCAGCTGAAAAAAAGGACTACGCGGATTTCAGAAACAGACTTCGCCTCCATTTGCCGATGCTTGACCAAAAAGGAGTAAATTACTGTCGGCACTTTTTAAACGAACCATGATGAACAGAAGGGAACTGATTCAATCGGGCCTGGCTTTGGCAGCAGGAGTCTGTGTAAAACCACTTCAAGCGAATAATCCTTTTTTTATTGGCCCCTCAGGTTCAGGACCCATCGTCCTCTCTACCTGGGATGCGGGTTCAAAAGCTAATGAAGAGGCATGGAAAATACTTGACCAAAATGGAAGGGCCTTGGATGCAGTAGAGGCTGGTGTAAAAATTATCGAATCAGACCCTAACGAAAGAGGCGTAGGCTATGGCGGGAGGCCAGACAGAGATGGCAGGGTCACCTTGGATGCCTGCATCATGGATGAATTTGCCAACATCGGCGCTGTGGCTTGCCTTGAACACATTAAGAACCCAATTTCTGTAGCCAGAGCGGTAATGGAGAAAACTCCGCACGTAATGCTTGTAGCCGATGGTGCGTTACAGTTCGCATTGAGTCAGGGTTTTCAAAAAACGAATCTCCTGGTACCTGAGTCCGAGAGAGAATGGAAAATATGGTTGAAGAAATCAGAGTATAAGCCCATTGTAAATATAGAAAATCATGATACCATAGGAATGATAGCAATGGATGCTTCCGGTAACCTCTCCGGATCTTGTACCACCAGCGGAATGGCCTACAAGATGCATGGTCGTGTGGGCGACTCACCAATCATCGGTGCCGGACTTTTTGTAGATAATGAAGTGGGAGCGGCGGTTGCTACAGGTCATGGCGAGGAAGTGATTCGGATGTCAGGTTCACATCTTATCGTAGAATTGATGAGGCAAGGAGCATCGCCCGAAGAAGCCTGCAAGGAAGGAGTCAACCGCATCAAAAAGAATTTTGAAAAAAGAGGAAAGGATATATCCCAAACACAGATAGGATTTCTCGCACTTTCGAAAAGCGGAGCATATGGAGCTTTTGCCCTGAGAAAAGGATTCAGCTTTGCAGTTCAATCCATCGAAATAAAAAATCGAATCGAACAATCCAGTTTTCTGATATGAGAAATCCTAAGCTGGAAGTAGCCTGTTTTGATCTCGCCTCAGCTTTGATTGCTGCAGACAATGAAGCTGATCGCATTGAGTTTGCAGCAAATTATGCCGAAGGAGGTGTTACCCCGAATATTGATTCATTCATTAGTTTGAAGAAAGTAACCAACACTCCAATTTACATTCTAATCAGAAGCAGAGCCGGTAATTTCCAATACAGCAACAGAGAATTAGATGATATGATTGCTTCTGTCCGGGAATTTAAAAATGCAGGAGCTGATGGATTTGTCTTTGGTTGCCTGAATACATCTAACGAAGTGGACATTCCATACAACTCCAAACTTATTGACGCTGCCGGAGAACTTCCCTGCACTTTTCACCGCGCCATGGACCGAACTGCTGATTTACGTAAAGCGCTTGAGGATATCATTGCTCTGGGATTCTCAACGATACTCAGCTCCGGAGGGCGATCCAATGCGCTGGAGGGTAGCAATGCATTAGAAGAGTTGATAAAAATCTCCAATGGCAGAATCGACATCATGCCTGGCGGCGGTATCCGCTCCTCCAATATTGAGGAATTGAAAATCCAATGCCCTGCTGAATGGTATCATTCAGCCTGCATTCTGCCCGGTAAAAATGAAACGAATGCAGAAGAACTTAAAAATATCAAATTAAAATTGCGCCAGTGAAGTTCATTTGGATTTTATTGATTTCATTAATTGCATTTCCCGAAATGAATGCACAGGTGATTGAAAGGAACCTCAGCCAGGAGAAATGGACCTTTCATGAAATGAATAAAGATAGCACCTACCCTGCCATGGTTCCAGGAAATATTCATCGGGATCTGCAGAGAAATAAAATTATCCAGGATCCCTTCTATTCCAATGAAGAAAAAAAGCTTGTCTGGATCGAAGATAAGATATGGATCTACGAAACCAACTTCACAATCAGTAGCAAGGAATTGGAATATCCACAGATTGATCTTCTGTTTGAAGGACTGGACACCTATACTGATATTTTTCTCAATGATAGAAAGTTATCATCTACGGAAAACATGTTCCGCTCATGGGAATATTCAGTAAAAAAGAAACTGAAAGCTGGAAACAATAAACTTAAAATAATATTCAGGTCGGCTGTAACAGAGGGTAGAGATAAGGCATCTGCATCAAAATTAAAACTACCGGGAGGCGAAGGCGTGTACAGCAGAAAATCTCCTTATCATTTCGGATGGGACTGGGGACCCAGGCTTGTGACATGCGGCATTTACAAACCGGTAAAATTGCGGTTATGGCAAACCGTTACATCAGAAAACATACAGATAATCCAACAATCCTTAAACAATGATTCCGCCTCACTTCTTTTCAAAATAACAGCGAAGGGAAGTCTCAAGGGGATTACTGCAAGGGTTCAGATCGCCGAAACAGGCCAGGATGAAAGCTTCTCACTCCATTCCTTAAATACGGCCGAACTACCAATTGTAATTAGTAATCCTCAAAAATGGTGGTGCAGAGGTATGGGAAAGCAGAACCTGTATCATGCCAGCGTAGATCTGCTAGAGAAGGGAAAATTGATAGAAAGCAAAAAAATAACTTTCGGATTGCGTACCATAGAATGGATCCGAGAAAAAGACAGGAATGGAAAAACTTTTTTCCTTAAACTGAATGGTATGCCCGTTTTTGCCAAGGGTGCCAATATGATCCCACCTGAATATTTCCTAACAGATATCCGAAAAGAGCAATATGACAGCCTGCTGCAAACCGTCTGCGATGCAAACATGAATATGTTGCGGATTTGGGGAGGTGGAGCCTATGAAAATGATATATTTTATGAAAAATGTGACAGCCTGGGTATACTGGTATGGCAGGACTTTATGTTTGCTTGCGGATTATATCCCGCTGACAGCACTTTCATCCAAAACGTAAGGGAGGAAGTAAAAGAACAGGTTAAAAGACTCCGTAATCATCCAAGCATCAGCCTATGGTGTGGGAATAACGAAATAGAGGAAGGCTGGTTCAATTGGGGGTGGCAGAAGGAATTCAAGTATTCTTCAATAGATTCAGCCCTATTATGGAAAGACTATAATAGCATTTTTCATCAAGTCATACCCGATATCCTAAAAGCAGAAGACCCTTCACGTTATTACCATGCCTCCTCACCCACACATGGATGGGGAAGAAAAGAGAGTATTCTCGAAGACGACATTCATTACTGGGCTGTTTGGTGGGGCATGCAACCGTTTGAAAATTACCGCAAAGGAACAGGCCGATTTGTTTCCGAGTATGGATTTCAGTCCATCCCGGATGCATTTTCTCTTATCCGATGTATGCCTGAAAATGAGTTTAACCTGAACTCTGTGGCAATGAAAAATCACCAAAAACATCCCATCGGCTTTGAAATCATAGGTCAATATCTCAGCCAATACTACCCTAAAACAAATATCATTGATTATCTGATATACCACAGTCAACTTTTACAGGCAGAAGCCATGAAGATTGCGATTGAAGCTCATCGAAGTAAGAAACCCTATTGTATGGGTTCGCTCTACTGGCAACTCAATGACTGCTGGCCTGCAATTTCATGGAGTAGTTTAGATTATTATGGAAAGAAAAAAGCTGCACACTATAGTATTAAAAAGGCTTTTGATACCGTCATGATCGCGGTGGAGCAAAGACCTGACAGCTTATTAATTTGGCTCAACTCAGATGATCTTTCAGACAGGAAAGGATACCTTATCGGAGATCTTTGGAACTTTAAGGGAATAGTATTCATCAGTGACACGACGGCTATTACTCTTAAAAAAGACTCTTCGCAGCTTGCCAGAATCATAACATCTGACTTTTTTAAAGAGCTTAATATGGATTCAGCCTTTACCTGCATGCGGTTTCGCTTCGTGGAAGTAGACGAAAATGAGATTCCGGTAAAGGAGGTAACCCGAACTCATTACTTCAAAAATCCAAAAGAGCTTAAACTGGAAAAGCCAAGCATACGTATCGAATACACAAGCACTCCTAATACTTTCAGAGTAAGAAACAAAAATAATCTTGCTATGAGCATACGCTTGCGGGCAGAAAATGCCGAATTCAGCGAAAATTACTTCGACCTGATGCCGGACGAATCAAAAATTATCAGGATCCTCAACTCCTCAAAAGACTATGAGGCTGAAGAAATTGAAATCATGAGTCTTTTTGAAACTTTTTGAAAATGTGTTCAAATATTTGTTAATCCTCTCTAATGGAATTAACAAATAAGGCTATGAATAGTCATTAATCCTAACTTCCATTCCCAAATAGACGATGCCATGCTGAAATTCCGATTAATACTATTTTTTTCGGTTTGCTTTTTTGCGTTGAAGACTGTTGGTCAAAAAAATACAACAGATGAAAATGAACTGTACCGGTTGATCATGCAGCATCGAAGGAAATCAGGCCTCCCTGTAATACCACTTTCATCTGCTCTCAGTAAAGTTGCCCGTATTCACGCAAAAGATCTGATGGAGAATTATACAGCAAAGGCAGGCTGTAATATGCATAGTTGGTCAGATAAAGGCAATTGGATACCGGTATGTTATTCTCCCGATCACCGTGACGCCTCATTGATGTGGTCTAAACCGTCTGAATTGAGCACTTATAAAGGCAATGGCTATGAAATAGCCTATTTTCATTCCGAAAGAGCAATTCCCACAGAGGCACTTGAAAGCTGGAAACAAAGCGATGGCCATCATGATCTGATCCTGAACCGAAATAGCTGGACTAGAGAATGGAATGCCGTCGGCATCGGTATCAACGGTAATTATGCTTTGGTTTGGTTCGGATTTGAAAAAGATAACAAGGATTAGATTTAGTCAGGGAAAAAACGGAATTTAGGATTCCGAAAAAATCCAAATGTTACGAGCATTCCTTTTTATCATTTTAGTTCCTCTGCTTTCGAAGGCACAGAGTCAATATAGCCAATGGGTAAACCCCTTCGTTGGTACCGCGGCCCATGGCCACACCTTCCCCGGTGCTACTACCCCTTTCGGTATGGTGCAACTTTCTCCGGACACCAGAATCGACGGAAGCTGGGATGGCTGCAGCGGTTATCATTATAGCGATAGCCTCATCTTCGGATTTTCGCATACACATCTCAGTGGCACAGGCTGCAGCGATTATGGAGATATCATGCTTATGCCAACTGTTGGAAAGGCCAGCTTTGAAGCAAAAAAATACGCCTCAGGCTTCCAACATAAAAATGAAAAAGCTACCCCGGGCTACTACAGTGTCAAATTCAACAATGGTATTAAGGTTGAACTTACCACTACCACCAGAACCGGATGGCATCGTTACAGCTATCCTGCAGGGCAAATGTCTGTTGTACTGGACCTGAGACATAGAGATGAACTGCTGAGTGGTACCATTCGCATTCTAAACGACAGCATGGTGGCGGTAAGCAGAATAAGCAAAGCCTGGGCTCAGGAGCAGCATGCTTATGCCTGCATCATTTTTTCAAATCCATTTACTTACCGATATAACGAAGACAGCAGCAAGGCGATTTTTGAATTTAAGAATACGAGCGGAAATACATTACTGACAAGAGTAGGTTATTCATTGGTAAGTGAGGAAGGTGCTGCAAAAAACCTTTATGCCGAAGCAGGCAACAATAATTTTGATCAAACGAGAAAGAATGCAGAAAATGCCTGGAATAAAGAATTGGGAAAAATATCTGTGAAGGATTCGAGTGCCGAAAAAATGAAGACTTTTTATACAGCACTCTACCACGTGATGATACACCCAAATATTGCCATGGATGTGGATGGAAGCTACAGAGGAAGAGACAATCGTATTCACAAGGCAGAAGGTTTCACCTACTATACCGTCTTTTCACTCTGGGACACCTTTCGTGCTCTGCACCCACTTCTTACTTTGATTGACAGGAAAAGAACTCGCGATTTTATAAAAACATTCCTTGCCCAGTATCTGGAAGGCGGGAGACTTCCAGTATGGGAACTTTCATCGAATGAAACCGACTGCATGATAGGCTACCACTCTGTGGCTGTAATGACTGATGCATACATGAAGGGCATCCGCGATTTTGATTTGAAACTTGCGGTTGAAGCCATGAAAAAAAGTGCCAACTGGAACCACCTGGGATTACCTGCTTATAAAAAACAGGGATTTCTGATGGTGGATGATGAATCAGAGAGCGTATCAAAAACACTGGAATACGCTTATGACGATTGGTGTATTTATCAAATGGCATGGGAAGCCGGCGATATGGAAACAGCAAATGAATTCTACCTGAGATCTCATGCATGGAAAAACCTGCTGGATCCCACTACCCGATTCATGCGTCCCAGAAAAAACGGAGGATGGCTTTTGCCATTTGAGCCCAGGGAAGTAAATAATCATTTTACAGAAGGAAATTCTTGGCAATATTCCTTTTTTGTACCCCACGACATCATCGGCCTGATTACCGCTATGGGAGGAAAAGATGCTTTTGAGGCAAAATTAGATTCCTTATTCAACGCAAGCTCAGCCACCACGGGCAGAACTCAAGCAGATATCACCGGGTTGATCGGTCAATATGCACACGGCAATGAACCCAGCCACCACATGGCCTATTTATACAATTATGTAACCAAGCCGGAGAAAACCAAAAGCAAGATTCATGAGATACTGAAAATGTTTTACCATTCCGGACCGGATGGACTCATTGGCAACGAGGATTGCGGACAAATGTCAGCCTGGTATGTATTTTCTGCAATGGGACTATATCCGCTAACTCCGGGAACAACTATATATACACTAACAGATCCATTCTTATCTGACTATACAGTTTTTTTGGAAAATGGGAATACATTGAAAGCATCAACGATCAGAGAATTATATCAAAATAGGATGTATTATATAACTCACCAAAGGATTACAGGCGAAATTGCCGAACAAAAATCCCATGCAACTGTTGAAGCGCCTGAATACCTTCCGGCTCCTGTAATTAGTGCATCATCCATGTCTTTTAATGATAGTCTGCTCGTAAGCATTGAGCCTATGCAACAAGGAGGAATTTCATACCAACTTATTACAACTGATGGAAAAATAAGCAATTGGAAAAGTGAATCTCCCATTTGGATCCATCAAAACCAATCCATCATTGCGGTAAGTCATCCTATTCATAATAAGGATCAAAAAAGCAAACCTGTAACGGCAAGATTTTTCAAGAATCCTCATCCAACCTGGGAGGTTAAGCTGTTGAGCACTTACAACCCTCAATACTCCGCAGGAGGTCCAAGAGGAATCATTGATGGGATTCGAGGAAGTGTAGACTGGAGAAAAGGTGAATGGCAGGGCTTTCAAGGACAGGATTTCGAGGTGATCGTGGATATGAAAGAAGAGAAACAATTGCAAACATTTCAAAGCAGTTATTTACAGGATACAAGATCCTGGATACTTATGCCCGAACACGTCACCTATTCAGTTTCGATAGATGGTATTCACTTCAATGAGATAGCTATCGTAAATAATAACGTGGATGCCAAAGATTATCAGAATCAAATTAAGGATTTCAATTTTACAGCGCCCTCCCCTATACCGGCTCGTTATATTAAAGTGAAGGCCGCGAATTTTGGAAAACTTCCCGAATGGCATGCAGGAGCAGGTTTCGATGCATTTATATTTGTAGATGAAATAAATGCAAATTGATGCAACCCGAACAAATCATGAAAATTGAGTTAAGGCCCTGGCAAATGACCGACCTGTTCAGCTTGATCAACTATGCAAACGATATAGAAGTAGCACGCTTTATGACAGATGCTTTTCCCCACCCTTATACTGAAGAATCAGCTGTTGAGTTTATTGAAAATTGTAATAATCGAAAACCAGTTCAGATATTTGCAATCTCGCTAATGGGTGAAGCCATTGGAAGTATAGGAGTATTTCCTTGTACAGATATCATGAGAAGAAATGCAGAAATGGGATACTGGCTGGGCAGCCGATTCAAAGGAAGAGGAATCATGCCCGTAGCGGTAAAAAAAATGCTGACCTATGCTTTTGAGAATTTTAACATAGATAGAATTTTTGCAAGGCCATTTGGAAATAATTTAGCTTCGCAAAGAGTTTTGGAAAAATCAGGGTTCTCACTCGAAGCCCGATTCGAAAAAACCATCATTAAGAATGAGGAGCTATTGGATGAATTAATTTACGCAATCAGAAAAAAGTAAACATATGCAGGTACCCATTTTCAAGAAAGGAATGTTGCTCATGACAATCGCATTAGGTTGTCTTTCAGTAAATGCTCAAAAAATTGATCCGGAGGTAAAAGCAGAGTCGGAGCCTCTGCGCCAACTGGGTAATAATGAGATTCGGCTGAATGTGGCCTATTCCATTGCCGGATTCCCGGAGGTAAATTATGAGCGCTTCCTAGAAGATAATATGGGACTTGGAATAGCAGCTGCCATTTCATTGGAAAAAGCAGAGGATATGGCAAACAGATGGAATATCATGCCCTACTACAGGCTTTATTTCGGAAATAAAAAGGCCTCCGGATTCTTTATTGAAGGAAATATGACGGTTTGGGGACAAAGGCAAATAGGGGAATATTATACTTGGGATACCTTAACCTATAATATCACTAGTTACGATAAGAGTTTTGTCAATTTTGGAATGGGCGCTGCACTTGGCGTTAAGCTCTTGGCCCGAAACGGTTTCATAGGAGAGGTTTATGCAGGTGGAGGGCGTCTTTTTGGCAATCGCGAAGCCGCAATTTCAAAAGATTATAGTATTAGTGCAACTGCCGGATATTTCAGATTGGGCATTTGCATTGGAAAAAGGTTCTGATAACTTTTTTCTTACTTTTTTTTGCATACCTAGATTTGCATTTCAATATTTGAATAATGAGAAAAATACAGTTCATTTTCCTATTGTCCCTCGCGTCTATATCTTCCTATTCCCAAACAATGGGCCCCATTCAGTTGGATAGACCTGACCAGACAGAAACGCCCTATCTCGTACCCAAAGGGTATATACAAGCCGAAAACGGCTTCACTATTGAAAATGTAAATAAAGAACTTACTAATATTGTTTACCCCACTACACTCTGGAAATACGGGGTCAATGAACGCTTTGAACTCAGACTCATTACAGAGTTGGCAAGTCAGAAATTCAAAGATAAAACCACTACCGGCCTAAATCCCATCACAGTGGGTTTCAAGGCCTCACTTTGTGAACAGAAGGGCATAGTGCCTAAAACTTCCTTTATTGGCCATTTTACAACAGCCAATGTAGGTAGTGATAAATTCAGAACAAGTTTTGCCGCCCCTTCTTTCAGATTCCTTATGCAACATGATTTGAGCTCCAGGGTTTCGCTTTCCTACAATCTAGGAGCAGAATGGGACGGAGAGTCCCCTGAGGAGCGTTATCTGTACACACTGACGATGGGCCTTAGCCTTACTAAACGTTTGGGTGCATATGGAGAAATTTACGGTTTCGCACCTCGAAATTCCGCCCCTGAGCATGCAGTAGATGGAGGCTTTACCTATTTAGTGAATAATAATATCATGATAGATCTTTCCGGAAGCTATGGCATTTCGGAAAATGCTTCAGACAACTATCTCTCCTTCGGATTTTCATACAGATTCAGAGCCTGCAGGAAATGACGAGATTGAAAAGGACTCCCTTACTGTGATGAATTGAATTGAGCTTTTGTAATTTGCAGTCCTAAAATGCAACGTCACTTCTTTTTTCTTTTGCTGATCGTCCTAATTGTCTTTCAATACCATGGTTTAGGACAAATCAAAAAAGACTATCCCAAGGGTTACTTCATCTGGCCTATTGGAGCCAATCCTGCTATTGTAGCCAATTTCGGAGAACTGAGGAGAAATCATTTCCACATGGGACTCGACGGCAGAACCATGGGAAAAGAAAATTATCCCATTTATGCAGCAGCAGAGGGTTATATAGCCAAGGTAAAGATCGAACCTTTCGGATTCGGAAGATGTATCTATATCAATCACCCGAATGGATACACAACAGTATATGCCCACTTAAACGATTTTTATCCGGCACTGGAAAAATATGTTCGTGGCAAACAATATGCATCAAAGCAATGGAAAATATTTCTGGAAGATATTCCTCCGCATCTCTTTAAACTTAAAAAAGGAGATTTTATCGCCTACAGCGGAAATACGGGAGGCTCACAAGGGCCCCATTTACATTTTGAGGTCAGGGAAACAGCCTCTGACAAGGCGCTGAACCCAATGCTATTCGGTATGCCTATCCCGGATAACATTCCTCCTGCGGTATTACGGTTAGGCATATACGAAAGAGACGAAAGCACTTACGAACAATCTCCTCTTTTGCTTCCCCTCCTAAAGAAAGCAGGATACTATGAAACGAGCCAGCCCGTTCTGAATATAAAAAGCGAAAGCATTAGTTTTGGTATTACCTCCTTTGACAAATACACGGGATCAACCAACCAAAATGGCATCTACAGAGCAGGGATCTATGATAATGATATTCTGCAATGCCGTTTCAAGCTTGATGGCATAAGTTATGATGATACCAGGGGAATGAATGCCCACATCGACCATAAGACCAAATTCATGGGAGGCCCCTATATTCAGCACCTTTCAAAATTGCC
>Ga0315906_10005825_pt1 | contig 15406 bp, 14 predicted proteins | sample LakEriMetagenome_4_FD_203526 | JGI IMG/M metagenome (GOLD analysis project Ga0315906, IMG submission 203526) | Freshwater fungal communities from buoy surface, Lake Erie, Ohio, United States - Buoy 2 MA122 | ecosystem: Environmental > Aquatic > Freshwater > Lake > Lake biofilm | place: USA...
CGTCGCCAGTCTTCGGATCCTGGCGGATAAAGACTTCCTTCGTATCAAACCGAAAGGCCGCAGGCAATCGCACAGCCTGGCTGCGGCCGTTGGTGAAGAGCTTGGCGGTTTGGGTCAGGTGTGGTTCCGGTGACATATACCAGAGTCTATCCCATTGGCGTGAACTGACCCCGTGTTGGTCCAGGCAGAAGCGTCACTCTTGCAAAATGGACTCAGCTGGACACAGCTGACGACGTTCAGAAATAGGGAAAGTTGTCGAATTCGAACCTGGAACACGCAACGTCGCCCGGGTCGCCAAGCGTGCCTTCCTATGAGTCACGCTCACGGGCAATGCGATGGCAGGGCGCCACCACGCCCGACGCCTCAGGCGCTACCTCAGTCCCTCGCGTGCGCCCTCGCCCGCAACCTCCCCACCACCCCGGTAGGGAAGTAGTACACCGACAGCACGAACAGCACGCCCAGCCACAGCAGCCAGCGGTCGGGCGTGAGCACGGCGGCCAGCACCGGCACGCCTTCCACGGCGCCGGCAGCCAGCTTCAGCAGGTCCTGCAGGTAGTTCTGCGCCAGCACGAACAGCACGCTGCCGATGACCGCGCCGTACAGCGTGCCCATGCCGCCGATCACCACGATCAGCAGGATGTCCAGCATGATCTCGAAGCTCAGCGTGGTGTCGGGCCCGGTGTAGCGCAACCACAGGGCCAGCAAGGCGCCAGCCACGGTGGCGAACAGCGCCGCCAGCACGGTGGAGGCGGTGCGGTAGGTGACTGTACGAAAACCCATCGCCTCGGCGCGGAAGTCGTTCTCGCGGATGGCCTGAAGCACGCGGCCGAAGGGTGAGTTCACGATGCGCAGCAACACCAAGAACAGCACCAGCACGACCGTGAAGATGAGCCAGTAGGTCAGCGTCTTGCCGTCGATCAGCAGGCCCAGCACCTCGGTCTCGAAAGGCTCGAAGGACGGGCTCAGCCAAGTGGGGTTCTTGAAGTTCAGGCCGTCCTCTCCGCCCGTGAACTCGCTGAGCTGCGAGGCCAGGGTCTGGAAGGCCGTGGCCACGGCCAAGGTGATCATGGCGAAGAAGATGGCCTTCACGCGCAGGCTGAAGAGGCCGATGAGCAAGGCCAGTAGCACCGACAGCACCACGGCCGCCGCCAGGCCCAGGCCCACCGCCGCCCAGCCCGGGCCCATGCGCTCACTCGCGATGGCCACGCCGTAGGCGCCGATGCCGAAGAACATGGTGTGGGCGAAGCTGACGATGCCGGTGTATCCCAGCAGCAGGTCATAACTGGCCACCAGCAGCACGAAGACCAGGATCTTGGCGGCCACCGAGATGCCGCGCGCACCGGGAAACAGAAAAGGCGCCAGCGCCAGCGTCACCAGGATGAGCAGCAGCGCCGCGGCCAGCCAGCGGCTGCGCGGCAGGTCGTGAGATAGCAGGCGGTTGATCATCGCGGGTCGCTGCAGCTCATGACTTCACCGGGTACAGACCCTGCGGCCGCCACAGCAGCACCGCCACCATGAGCGCGATGTTGGAGAACAGCGCCAGCTTGGGCGCCAGGTAGCCGGTGTAGTTGGCCATCAGGCCCACCAGCAGCGCGCCGACGAAGCAGCCGAAGGTGGAGCCCAGCCCACCGATGATGATGACGATGAAGATCAGCACGTTGACCTGCGCCCCAATCTGCGGCGTGACGCTCTGCTGGTACAGGCCCCACAGCACGCCGCCCAGGCCGGCCAGGGCCGAGCCGCCCACGAACACGCCGACGAACAGTCGCTGGATGCGGTAACCCAGCGCCTCGACCATGGAGCGGTCCTGCACGCCGGCGCGGATGAGCAGACCAAGCTTGGTGCGGTTCAAGGTAAAGGCCAGCGCCAGGAAGACCAGCAAGCCGACCCCGCAGGCCAGCACCCGGTAGCGCTCGATGGCGGCCTCGCCCACGTACCAAGCGCCGCGCAGTGCCTGCGGCAGTGGCAGGGCGATCTGCAGCGGCCCCCAGATCACCTTGATGAGTTCCTCGCCCACGATCATGCCGCCCATGGTGATGAGGATCTGCTTCAGGTGCAGGCCGTAGACCGGGCGCACGATCACACGCTCGAAGGCCCAGCCCGCCGCGCCGGCCACCGCCATGGCCACGAACATGGCGGCAAACACCCCCGCCACGGTGGGCCCGTCGGGGCCGGCCGTCCAACCCATCACGCTGGTGGCCATGAACGCGCCGAGCGCGATGAACACGCCGTGGCCAAAGTTCAACACGTCCATCAGGCCGAACACCAGCGTCAGGCCCGAGGCGATGACGAAGATGATCAGCCCCATGGCCAGGCCGGCGAAGGTGAGCGTGACCCAGGTGCTGGCGTTGCCCAAGGCCGGCAGCGCCAGCAGGGGCAGGGCCAGCAGCAGGGCCACCGGGCGCCAGTCGAAGGCGGCCTTCGGGATCGCAGCGGGCGTCGCCTCATGGGACGAAGCATTGGGTGCCAGCCCCTCGGCGGCAGCAGCGGGCGCCTCGTGCGGGGCCGGCGTCGTCATACGTGTTCTCCCAGGCTCAGGCCCAGCAAGCGCTTCTGCAGGGTCTGGTCTTCGGCCAATTCCGCCATCGCACCGCGGTGCACCACGCGCCCGTCGTCCATCACGGCCACGGTGTCGCCCAGGGCGCGCGCCATCATGAAGTTCTGCTCCACCAGCAATATCGTGGTGCGCTGCGCCTTGAGCTCGCGCAGCGCCGAGATCAGGTTGCGCACGATGGCCGGCGCCAGCCCCTTGCTGGGCTCGTCGATCAGGATCAGCGCGCGCGGCTCCACGATGGCGCGGCCCACGGCCAGCATCTGCTTTTGCCCGCCACTGAGCTTGCCGGCAGGGTAGAGCCAGAAGGTCTTGAGCGCCGGGAACAGGCTGAAGATCCACGCCAGCCGCTCGCGGTCCAGTTCGTCCGCGTGGCGGGCGCTGCGAGCGGCCAGCAGCATGTTCTCCTGCACGGTCAGGTCGGTGAAGATGCCCATGCTCTCGGGCACGTAGGCGATGCCCTGTTGCGCGATGTCGGGCGTGGCCAGGCCGCGCAGCGTCTGGCCTCGGAACTGCAGCTCGCCCTGGCTGGCCGGCCACAAGCCCATGATGGTGCGCAGCGTGGTGGTCTTGCCTGCGCCGTTGCGGCCCAGCAGCATGGTCACCTGCCCTTCGGGCACCTCCAGGTCCACGCCGTGCAGGATGTGATACGCCCCGATGTGCGTGTGCACGCCGCGCAAGGTGAGCAGCGGGGCGGCCGGGTCGCTCGCGGAGCCGGCTGGCGGTGTGCCGGCGGGGCCGGCCTGCGCTTGTAACGCCACGCTCACGCCACGGCCTCCTGACCTTGCCGAGACGGCGGGTCCTCGTCCTCGGCCACGCCCAGGTAGGCCTGCTGCACGATGGGCGAGGCCATCACTTCGGCGGGGGCGCCGTCGGCCACCAGGCGGCCGTTGTGCAGCACCACGATGCGGTCCGACAGCTCCCGCACCACATCCATCTTGTGCTCGACCAGCAAGATGGTGCGGTCGGCGCGGGCCTTGAGCGTGCGGATCAGGTCCAGCACCACGGGCGCGTCGTCCACGCTCATGCCGGCGGTGGGCTCGTCGAACAGGTAGACCTTAGGGTCCAGCGCCATCAGCAGTGCCACTTCCAGCTTGCGCTGGTCGCCATGCGGCAGGGCCGCCGCCGGCTGATCCAGGCGGTCGCCCAGTTGCACCTGGCGCAGCAGCGCCTGCGCCTCGTCGATCCAGGGCTGGCGGTCGCGCCACACCTTGAACAGGTCCAACCCGCCCGCCCAGAACCCTCCTGCGCGAAGTTGCTGCCGCCCCTGCTCGCGGGCCTGCACGGCCAGGCGCACGTTCTCCTGCACCGACAGGTTGGGGAACAGTTGCGTGAGCTGAAACGCCCGGCCCAGCCCCTTGCGGGTGCGCAGCGGCGCGGGCAGCGCGCTCAGGTCCTCGCCGTCCAGCAGAACCTGCCCGGCACTGGCCGGCAACTGCCCGCTGATGAGGTTGAAGTAGGTGGTCTTGCCCGCCCCGTTGGGCCCCACGATGGCTGTGAGCGTGCCCGGCTCGAAGCGGCACGACACTGCGTCCACCGCCACGTGGCCGCCAAAGCGGATCGTGAGATCGCGTGTTTCAAGCATGGGCATCGGTGCGCGTTGACGCGCAGCGCATCAACGCTTGTTGCGAATCGGAATCTGCAGTTCTTCGGCCTTGATCACCCGCACCAGCTCCGGCACGCCCCAGGGGAAGGCCGGGTCGTTCTTGATGCGGAAATGGAACATGTCCTGCATGGCCTGGTGGTCTTCCTTGCGGAAGGTCATCTTGCCCTTGGGTGTCTCGAAGCTCATGCCCTCCATGGTGGCGATGAGCTTGTTGGTGTTGGTGTCGCCGTTGGTCTTCTTCAGCGCCTCCACCACCGCAATGGCCGCGCTCATGCCGCCCGCCGTGAAGAAGTCCGGCGGGTTCTTGAACCTGCTGTAGTGGTTGGCCACCAGCCATTCGTTCACCGGGTTCTTGGGGATGCCGAAGTAGTAGTACAGCGCGCCCTCCATGCCGGGGAAGTTCTTGTACGCCACCATGGCCGGCAGGATGTTGCCGCCCGTGGCCAGCTTGATGCCGTAGCGCTTTTCCAGTTCCAGGTCGGCGATCTTGGGGAAGGGCGTGGGGCTGCCGGCCCAGCCCACTGACAGGTACTTGTTGCCCGGCTGGTCCTTGAGCTTGTCGATGATGCGCTGCAGGCCGGCGGTGAAGTCGGTGGTGCCCAGCGGCAGGTACTCCTCGTGCACGATCTTGGCCTTCTTGGTGAATTCCTTGACGGCCTTGACACCGTCGCGTCCGAAGGCGTTGTCGTTGGCCAGGATGGCCACCACGTTGCCCGCCTGGTCCAGTGCCGCGGCGTTGGCCGCCGCGTCCTGGCTGGAGTTGCGGCCGGTGCGGAAGATGTATTTGTTCCACTTGTCGCCAGTGATGGAGTCGGCCACCGCGGGCTCCACCAGCAGGATCTTCTTGTACTCCTCGGCCACTGGCAGCATGGCCAGGGCCACCGGGCTGGCGGTGGTGCCCACGGCGATGTCCACCTTGTCGTCAGCGTAGGCCTGGGCCAGCACCGCCTTGCCCACGTCCGGCTTGGTCTGGTCGTCCTTCTCGATGACCACCAGCTTGCGGCCGGCCACCCTCATGGTGCCGCCCGTGGCGTACTCCAGGCCCATGTTGAAGCCCACGATGGTCTGCTTGGCGTAAGCCTCCAATGGCCCGGTCTTGCCCGCGATCAGGGCGATCTTGATGTCGGGCTTGCCCTGGGCCAGCAAGGCCGTGGGAACGGCTGCAGCCAGGGTCGCCACGCCAAGGGCTGCGGCTCGGCGGGTCCAGGTGAAGGCGTGCAGGGCAACGGGCAGCGTGCGCATGGTGTCTCTCCTTGATGAGAATCCGTTCCCAGTGAACGGCAACGGGAGCCAGATTACCATCCGCGCCTCACGCCAGAGATGGCGCTTTCCCGCAGCCTCGACACCGCTTTGAAAGGATCTGCCATGGCGCAAGCCCTGCTCCACCGTCGACACCTCTTGCTGGCGGGCGGCGCCGCCGCGCTGGGCTTGCCCAGCGCACGCGCCCAGGCGGCCTGGCCTGCCAAGCCGGTGAACATCGTCGTGCCCTTCCCGCCCGGCGGCGGCACCGACGCGTTTGCCCGCCCCTTGTTCGCGGCGATGACCAAGAACACCGGCCGGCAGTTCGTCATTGACAACAAGGGCGGTGCAGGCGGCACCCTGGGGGCCGGTGTGGCCGCGCGTGCCGCGGCCGACGGGCACAACTTCTTCATGGGCGCGGTGCACCATGCCATCGCCCCCTCGATGTACCCCAAGCTGGACTACAACATCGAGACCGACTTCATCTCCGTGGGCCTGGTCTCCAGCGTGCCGCAGGTCATCGTGGTGAACCCCCAGCGCGTGCAAGCCAGGACGCTGCCGGAGTTCCTGGACTTCGTGCGCAAGAACCCCGGGCGCTTGAACTACGGCTCGGCCGGCAACGGCACCTCGCACCACCTGGCGGGTTAGCTGTTCAAGATGCAGACCAAGACCTTCATCACGCACATCCCCTACCGCGGCGCGGGCCCGGCCTTGCAAGACCTGATCGCCGGGCAGGTAGACATGATGTTTGATGGCCTGGGGTCTTCAGCAGCCCACATCAAGGGCGGCCGCATCCGCGGCATCGCGGTGGCCTCGGACAAGCGGGCACCGGGCTTCCCCGAGGTACCCACCTCGGCCGAAGGCGGCGTGCCCACCTACCAGGTGGCCACCTGGTACGGCATCTGGGCGCCCAAGGGTACGCCACGCGAGATGATCACGGCAATGCAGAACGAGATGCGCAAGGCGCTGAACTCCGATGAGCTGAAAACCATGTGGACGGGCCTGGGCACCGAGACACCGAACCTCTGGGGCGATGACTTCGGCAAGTTCGTGGGCACGGAGATCAAGCGCTGGGCCGAGGTGGTCAAGAGCTCGGGAGCCAAGCTGGATTGAGCGGGCGCATCCTCCTCAGCGCGGCCGATGCCCAGGGCATCGTCCGCGTGTGCATCAGCCATCCGGCCAAGCTCAACGCCTTGAGCGTGGCCATGTGGCGCGAATTGCGTCAGGCCTTTGAGGCGCTGTCGACAACCGGCTGCGCGGCACGCGTGGTCGTCCTCCACGGCGGGAGCGGCCACTTTGCTGCAGGCGGCGACATCGAGGAATTCCCGCAGTTCCGCTTCGAGGAGACCTCGTTGCGCGCCTTCCACGAGGAGACGGTTGCCCCAGCGCTGCAGGCCCTACTGGACTGCCCGCTGCCCGTGATCGCGCAGATCGAGGGGGCCTGTGTGGGTGGCGGGCTGGAGATCGCGGCCTGTTGCGACATCCGCATTGCGGGCAGCAGCAGTCGCTTCGGCATCCCGATCGCCAAGCTGGGCTTTCCCCTGGCACCGCTGGAGGCGCAGATGGTCAGCCGGGTGCTGCCCCTGCCGCTGCTGCGTGAACTGCTGCTGGAGGCCCGGCTGATGGACGCCACCGAGGCGCTGGCGCGCGGGGTGGTGAACCGGGTGGTGGCGGACGACCAGGTGGCGCTCGAAGCCGCTCGCAGCGCGCAGCGCATGGCCCGGCTCTCGCCCCAGGCCGCGCGCCTGAACAAGATCACCTTGCACCAACTCGCCGAGGGCGGGCCCACGCCCGAGCAACGCCGCGCCCATTACGCCTACGCCGATTCGGCCGAGCACCGCGAGGGGCTGGCCGCCTTTCTTGAAAAGCGCCCCGCGCGCTTCGCCCCATGAGCACGAAGAAGACCACCCCCCCGACGGCTGGCGCAGCCTCCACCAACGCCAATCTGTTTGCTGCTTTGCGCGCGGCCTTCCCGGCAGACCTGGACGCCACCGCCATCGAAACGGCCGACGGCCCCGGCGCGCCGGCCTTCTACACCTGGCGCGACCTGGACCGTGCCACCGCGCGCATCGCCAATCTGCTGGACAGCCTGGACCTGCCTGCAGGCAGCCGCGTGGCGGCGCAGACCGACAAGAGTGTCGAGGCGCTGATGCTGTACCTGGCGGTGCTGCGCGCGGGCTACGTCTACCTGCCGCTGAACAATGCCTACCAGGCCAGCGAGATCGAATACTTCGTGGGCAACGCCGAGCCGGCCGTGGTGGTGTGCACGCCCAGGAACTTCCCCTGGATCAGCAAGATCGCCTTCAAGGCCGGCACGCAAAACGTCTTCACGCTGGGTGACGACCGCACCGGCAGTCTGCTGGAGCGCGCCGCCCACCACAGCGACGAGCACAGCGTGGCCGTGCGGGCCGCTGACGAGCTGGCCGCCATCCTCTACACCAGCGGCACCACCGGGCGCAGCAAAGGCGCCATGCTCAGCCACGGCAACCTGCTGTCCAACGCCCAAACGCTCAAGGCTTACTGGGACTGGCATCCCGGCGACGTGCTGCTGCACGCCCTGCCCATCTTCCACGTGCACGGCCTGTTCGTGGCCAGCCACGGCGCACTGCTCAACGGCAGCAAGATGATCTGGTTCAGCAAGTTCGACCCCAAGGCCACCATCGCCCGGCTGCGCGAGGCCACGGTCTTCATGGGCGTGCCCACGCTGTACGTGCGCATGCTGGCTGAAAGCTCGTTGGACGCCAAAGCCTGCGCCCGCGTGCGGCTGTTCATCAGCGGCTCGGCCCCGCTGCTGAAGGAAACCTTCGACGAGTGGACGCAGCGCACCGGCCACGTGATCCTGGAGCGCTACGGCATGAGCGAGACCGTGATGCTCACCTCCAACCCCTGCCGCGCGGCCGACGGCGCGCGCGTGGGCGGCACCGTGGGCTACGCCCTGCCCGGCGTGGGCGTGCGCGTGCACGGCGACCAAGGCCAGAGCCTGCCAGCGGGTGAGATTGGCGGCATCGAGGTGCGCGGGCCCAATGTCTTCCAGGGCTACTGGCGCATGCCGGAGAAAACGGCCGAGGAGTTCAGCGCCGACGGCTGGTTCAAGACCGGTGACGTGGGCCGCATCGAGGCCGACGGCCGCGTCACCATCGTCGGGCGCAGCAAGGACCTGATCATCAGCGGCGGCTACAACGTCTACCCCGCCGAGATCGAGGGCCTGATCAACGAGATGCCCGGCGTGGCCGAGAGCGCCGTGGTGGGCCTGCCCCACCCGGACTTCGGCGAAGGCGTCATTGCGGTGGTGGTACCCAAGACCGGCGCCGCGCTGGACGGCGCACAGATGGTGGCACACCTCAAGACCCGCATCGCCAACTTCAAGGTGCCCAAGCAGGTGTTCATCGTCGCGGACTTGCCGCGCAACGCGATGGGCAAGGTGCAAAAGAACCTGCTGCGCGAGCAGCACAAGGGCTTGTTCGGAGGGTGATGCGGGGTTCATGCGGGCCTGATGCGGGCGCAGGCCCGACGGCCCTCAACCCAGCGCGGCCGGAAGCGCCTTCAGCACCACCCCCGCCAACCCGCACGCCAGCAGCACCTTGACGGTGCCGACCTTGAACCGGATCAGCGCCACAGCTGCGCCTGCGGCCAGCAGAGCTGCGGCCTGATCGAACCGGCCCTGCAGGCCATCGGGCCAGAAGGTGTGGAAGGCGAAGAACAGCGCCAGGCTGGCGATGACACCCACCACCGCGGCCGTGATCGCCGTCAGCGGTGCGGTGAAGCCCAGACGGCCGCGCGTGGCTTCCACCAGGGGGCCTCCGGCCAAGATGAAAAGGAACGAGGGCAGGAAGGTGAAGAAGGTGGCCACGCAGGCGCCCAGCACGCCTGCCATCAACAACGCGTCCGGGCCCAGCACCGCCTTCTGCCAGCCTCCCAGAAAACCCACGAAGGCCACCACCATGATGAGCGGGCCGGGCGTGGTCTCGCCCAGGGCCAGGCCGTCCATCATCTGCGGCGTGCTCAGCCAGCCGTGCTGCTCCACGGCGCCCTGCACCACGAAGGGCAACACGGCATAGGCGCCGCCGAAGGTGACCAGCGCTGCCTGGGTGAAGAAGCTGGCCATGCGGGTGAACACGCCGTCCCAGCCCCACACCGCCACCAGCACGCCCAGGCCCAGGCCCCACAGCACCAGGGCCACCATCACCACCCAAGCCAGATGGCGGGGCGAAAAGCGTGCATGTGCAGGTGCAGGGGTGTGGTCGTCCAGCCAGGGGGCCTGGAGACCGGGCGCGTCAGGGCCGACGGCAGCCAGGCCGGCCTGATGCGCGGGTGCGCCGCCGCCCCGCGTCACAGATGCCGGGGCCTGCCGCGGTGAGAAGGCATCAGGCCGCCAGCGCGCGCCCAGCCCACCCGCCACCAGGGCCGCGCACACCACGACGGGAAATGGCAGGTCTGCGAACGCCAGGGCCCCAAAGGCCGCCACCGCCAGCGCCACGAGCCAGCGGTTGTGCAGAGTGCGGGAGCCCATGCGCCAGGCCGCTTGCAGCACCAAGGCCGTGACCGCCGGCTTGAGCCCCCAGAACACCGCAGCCACCGGGCCGACCTCGCCAAAGCGCAGGTAGATCCAGGACAAGGCCACGAGGATGAAGAGAGATGGCAGCACGAACAAGACGCCGGCGGCGATGCCGCCCCAGGTACGGTGCATGAGCCACCCCAGGTAGGTGGCGAGTTGCTGCGCCTCCGGCCCCGGCAGCAGCATGCAGTAGTTCAGCGCATGAAGGAAGCGATGCTCGCTGATCCAGCGCCGGCGCGTGACGAGCTCGTCGTGCATCAACGCGATCTGCCCGGCCGGACCACCGAAACTGATGAACCCCAGGCGGCACCAGAACCGCAGCGCCTGGGCCAGGCTGGGCGCTGGTGTTTGCTCAGGGTTCGAGGTTCGCAACGGTGACTCGACCGTCATGGAATATTCATGGAACGGGTTCCGAACGGCTGCGGCGGCCGGCGCACGGCTCGGCAACGGCACTCAATAGGAAAGGCTCGCATACCCGGTCTGGCGCGAGGCCTCAAGGGCCTGCCCGAGGGTGTGAATGCCGCGATCGGCCAGCAGCGGCACCAGCTTCTGAAAGACCTCCGCCGTCACCAGGGCGTCGCCAAGCGCCGTGTGTCGTCCGAGCACCTGGACCCCGAGGCGCGCGGCGATGGCCTCCAGTCGATGCGAATCCTGCTGAGGGTGCAACAGGGCCGACAGCAGCAAGGTGTCCAGCACCGGCTGATCGAAGCGCAAGTCCGTGGTGGACTCCTTGAGTTGCAGGAAGCGCATATCGAATGCCGCGTTGTGCGCGACCAGCACGGTGTCCTGCGCATAGCGGTGGAAGGCAGGCAGCACTTGCCCGATGGTGGGCTGGCTGCGCACCCTCTGCGGGGTGATGCCGTGGATGGAAATGCTGGCCGGCGGAATCGAGCGTTGCGGATCCACCAGCTGATCGAAACACTCGCCGTGCAGCAGCTTGCCGTTGACCATGCGAACGGCACCGATCTGGAGGATCTCATCGCCACCGGACGGGTCCAGGCCCGTGGTCTCGGTGTCGAAGATGGTGAAAGACAACTCGGCCAGAGGCCGGTCTTCCAGCGCCTGCCCCGTGTGGCGATGAGCGAAGAGATCGAAGTCATAGAACACCGGGCGGCTGTCGGTCGGATCGACCGCTTGCCCAGCGTGAGGCTTGTGGTCTTCCCATGAGCTCTCGGCCTCCAAGGCCTGCGGGTCGGTGGCCCCTGCGGGCTGGGTTTGCAGCATCAGCACAAAGCCGCTGAGTTGCAGGGCCGGCGGGCTCTGCAGGCGGGCGGCGCCGGGCGAGACATCGGCAAGCTCCTGCGCAGCATGCACGGGGGCCATCTGCACCCGCAGCAGGTGGTCCCCGGGCGCGGGACTGACGAAGTCGGCCGTGGGATGCTCCGCCCCACGCTGCAGGCGAACCTGCAGGCTCTGCAAGGCCTGGGTCACCCGCTCGCGGTCCAGTGTGGCGTAGATGGAGCGGCCCAGGCCGATCAGATCGGCGCCGCCCAAGGTGGTTGACGCGGCTTGCAGCACGCGCAGCTGCAGGCGTGCCCGGGTGTTGTAGAGCACGATGCGGCCGTCGAGGTTGCAGACCAAGACCCCCTGGGTCAGCTGGCTCATCAGGGCGGCCAGTCGGTTGCGCTCCTGCGCGATACCGCGGCTGGCGCAGGCCACTTCCTGGGCCACATCGGCACGCAGCTGCTCGCGCTGCGCCGCCAGGGCCTCCAGGGTCCCCGCCAGGGCGCGCAGGTCAGCGGGCCAGGAAGCGCTTGCGACGGTTTTCCCCCCGGGGGTGTTCAACAACACGCGGGCTTGTTCAGCCAGTTGGGCCGGTGCAGCCACCAGCCGCCGGTACAGCGTGGCCGCCACCGCCGCGGCGGCCCCCACCAGGGCCAGGCCGGGCCACAGCAGCACCGGCCAGCGGCCGGACGTCAGCGCCTGCCAGGCGGCCTGCTCCTCCTCGGACAGCATGGACACCAGCAAGGCCTGTCCCGCAGCCACGAACCCGCCCAGTGCGAGCGCACAGAGCAACGCGACCCCTCCCACCGTCCACGCCAGGCGGCGGTCGCGTGGGCTGGCACGGAGGCCAGGGGATGTCTTGGTGCTCGTCATGGGGCGGGTGACCAGTGGCAGGGCGGGCACCCCACAGCTTACGCCCGATCACTCCCTGACCACGGTCACCGTGCAGTCAGACTTCGCCACCACTTCGGAACTCACGCTGCCCAGGTAGCGGCGCAAGGTGGATGCGCCGCGAGCGCCCATGACGATATGGTCCACGTGGTTGCGCTCGGCGAAGTCGACGATGGCCGCAGCCGGGTCAGGGGCCTCCAGCACATGAAACGTCAGGCGTCCATCGTCCAGTTGAAGTTCCTGGCTGATGGGACGGGCCCAGTGCTTCAGCCCCACGAGTTGCCTGACATGCACGCTCTGGCCTTCGGCGTCCACCAACTCGTCCATGCCAATGCGCGCCACCTTCATGACGCTGACACAGGCCAGACGGGCGGAGGGCTCGGTCACCAGGATGCGGCGCACGGTCTCGCGCAACTGGCCGAACAAGCCCGCTTCGGCGTGTTCGATATCCACCGCCGCCATGACGATGGGGCTCTTCATGACCTGGCTGGACACTTTCTCGCTCGCGTCGCGGGCGGGTTCAGCGCCCACCGCGCGGAACCAGCGCCGAAAGCGGCTCCAGGCACCCCGGGGGGCCCGCTGATCGGCACGGGCCGTCAGTGGCACCTGCAAAGGGTTCTGCAAGGCCAGGGCCAGTTGAGCCGCGCTTTGCCAGCGCCGCACCGGGTCCACCTCCAGGCACTTCAGGATGACCTCCTGCAGCCAGGGTGGGCAGTCCGCGCGCAGGGTGCGCGGCGGCACGGGGTCGGTGTACAGGCGGCGGCGCAGACCGCGCACCGAATCCGGCGAACCGAAGGGCCGCTCACCGGTGGTGAAGTGGTAGAGCATCACGCCCAGGGCGAAGAGGTCCGAGCGCGGGTCATTGCGGACGAACTGCACCTGCTCGGGCGACATGTACGGCCCCGTGCCCATGGGCAGCCGGAACTCCTCCTCCAGCAGATCGGGCAGATGGTCGTGGCGCGACAGGCCGAAGTCCACCATCACGGCAGTGCCGTCGGGTCTGAACATGATGTTGCTGGGCTTGACATCCAGATGCACCAGATGCTGACGGTGCAGGTCGTGCAGCGCCGTGGCCACGCGCGAGCCGATCTCGATCACCTCGTCCAGGGGCAGCGGTGCAGCCTCCAGGCGCGGTCGCAAGGACACCCCTTCGATGCACTCCATCACGATGAAGGGCTGGCGCGTGAAATCGCCGCGCGCCACGTAGCGCGGCACGTGCGGACCCTTGAGTGCGGGCAGGATCATCTGCTCGACTTCGAAGCCCACGATGGTGGCCGGGTCCTCGCCGCCCTTGATGCGCGGCACCTTCATGACCAGCGACTCGCCGTGCGGACCCTCGTTCGGCGTGACGCGCCAGAGATGGGCCATGCCACCCATGTGCAGCTTCTCTTCGAGGCGCCAGCCGTCCACGACTTGGCCGATCTGCAAGGGCCCCAGCGCCGCGGTGTCTTGCGGCGGCGGGGGACTGGCATCGCAGGACGCCAGCGCCGTGCCGCCAGATGGGGCGTCCGGCTCGATCATCTCAATGGGGGTAACGGCCAAAGCACCTCTCCTGCGTTCTTGTAATTGCCCGTGGTGGTCATCGCCCATTCGCCAGGCGAAGGGCCAGTTCCTGCGGCAGCCCTTCGTCGCGCAGGCGCTTGCAGGCAGCTTCGTGGTCATAGGGCACACGCCAGGAGGTGACCGTGCCGGCCTGCGTGTCATGCATCCCGTAGCAGGCCGCCGGGTTGCCGTCGCGCGGCTGGCCGGCGGCCCCCGGAATCACCAGCCAACGGCGCTGCGGCAACAAGGGCACCGGCACGCCGGGCGTGGGAACGAACTCGCCTGACTTGCCCAGCAGCGAGAGGTGGTAGAGCCGCGGCTCATGCACGTGGCCGCAGAAGGTCAGGCGGCAGCGCGTGGCCTGCAGGCTGCGCACGGCATCCGCGCGACCCCCGATGTAAGCCCATTCGGCCGGCGCGAAGGCGTTGGCATGCACGTACAAGGTATCCCCTTCCTCACGGGCCAGCGGCAGGTGGGCCAGGAAGTCGAGTTGGTCTTTCGACAGATGCGCGCGCGTCCACTCGATGAGGGCCACGACGGCCGAGCGCATGGTCGATGAACCGCCGGCGGCCACGGCCGCATCGTGGTTGCCCTGGATGGCGATGGCGCCGCGGGCCACCTCGTTGCGCACCCGCTCCACCACCCAGCCGGGGTCGGCCCCGTAGCCAACGAAGTCGCCCAGGAAGGCCAGACGCTGGGCACCTTGGCCGCGCGCGTGGTCCAGCACCGCCTCCACCGCCTGGCGGTTGGCATGCAGGTCGGTGATGACGGCGATCTTCATGGATGGAAAGAAAAAAGGGGCCGGCTCCGGTGAGAGCGGCCCCCGTTCGCGGACGTCGGCTCAGGTCACTTCGATGCCGCCGACGCAGGTGCTGCGGCGCTGGCCGCATCTGATGCCGGCGCCGCTGCGTGACCCGCGCCTGACGCTGCCAGCGGGTGGGCATCGATGCCGTGCTTCTCACCGCTCATGTCGATGTCACCTCCCTTGGAGAGGATGAACAACGCGAGCGCGGCGAACACGGCAAATGCAACAAGCAGTTTCCACATGATGGTCTCGTCCTTGTGCCGGGCTCAATCGCCGGCAAAGATGTCACGGTCCTTGGTCTCGCGCACGAAGATCATGCCAATGACGAAGGTGACCGCGGCGATGGTGATCGGGTACCACAGACCGTGATAGATGTTGCCGTTCTGCGCCACCATCGCGAAGGCGATCGTGGGCATCAGGCCGCCGAACCAGCCATTGCCGATGTGATACGGCAGGCTCATAGAGGTGTAACGGATGCGCGTGGGGAACAGCTCCACCAGCATGGCAGCGATGGGGCCATACACCATGGTCACGTAGAGCACCAGGATCGACAGGATGCCCACCACCTTCCACCAGGCACCCGAACCGAAGGGAATCGGGTCGGCCTTGGGCGGGTAGCCGGCGGCCTTCATGGCCTCGGCGATGTCCTTCTTGAAGGCGGCGATGGCCTTGGCGCTGGCATCGTCAAACTTGTGGCCACCGGCCGTCAGCACGCCCGTGGGCGCGTTGATGGTCTTGTCGCCGATCTGAATGATGGCCTGCTGGCCCGCCTTCTCGATGGTCTCGTAGCTGGCCGAAGCCTGGGCCAGTGAGCGCTTGGAGATGTCGCACGAGCTGGTGAAGTCCACGTCACGTGCGATGGGGCTGCCCTGGAACGAGCACTGGGCCGGGTCCACCGTGACCGTGATCTTGGCAGTCTTCTGGGCCGCGGCCAGCTTGGGGTTGGCGGCCTCCGTCAGCGCGTTGAACAGCGGGAAGTAGGTCACCACGGCC
>Ga0315906_10005826_pt1 | contig 15405 bp, 23 predicted proteins | sample LakEriMetagenome_4_FD_203526 | JGI IMG/M metagenome (GOLD analysis project Ga0315906, IMG submission 203526) | Freshwater fungal communities from buoy surface, Lake Erie, Ohio, United States - Buoy 2 MA122 | ecosystem: Environmental > Aquatic > Freshwater > Lake > Lake biofilm | place: USA...
CCTTCCCATGCAAGGCCGATGGCGAAGGAGTTGGCGTCTTTGCGGCCTTGCCACGAGGAAACGCCGGCGTGCCAGGTGCGTTGGCTGGGCAGGGCGAGCACGGTGCGCTTTCCCGAGCGCGCGATGATGCAGTGATACGAGACTTTGCTGACGGGGTCCATGCACCACGAGACGCTGCCAGCGTAAGCGCCGGAGCTGTGGTGGAGCACGATGTGAGTCGGCTTGATCACGCGGCCGGCCGAGACATTGGGTGTTTTCCGGTTGGTCTGCGGGTAGTATCGGACGGGGGCAGATGCCGTCGGGGACGACGGCGTTCCTGCGGGCTTCGACTTCGCCGGTGCTGGTGCTGGCTGGGCGGGCGGAATCGCGGCGGGGAACATCCGGCGTAAAAAATCGAAAATGTGCATCACTTGTCTTTCCAGGCTGGGAGGGTTTGCTGGAATTGGCTCAGGGCGTGCAGAAGGTTGGCGTTTTCGCGTTCGCCTTCGGTGAGGCGCGGCTCGAAGCGCACGACGGTCTTAATGTGCAGCGTGCCAGCCTCGCCGATGCGGTCACCAAAGGGCGGCACAGGGACGGCAACGCAGGAGGTGAGGAAGGCCATCGCTAGGCAGAGCCAACCGATGAGCATCAGCACGGCCGCGACTTGCTTGGGCGTCATTTTCCTTTTCGGAAAATGTTTATGACGCCGACCAGCGAAAGCCCAGCGGCCACGATGGCTTCCTGATGCTCGGGCTCGACCTTTAGGCCGACAGCGGTGCCGACTAAAATAAGACCGCGCCATGTGGAGTTCTCGCTGAGCCGGTCGAGGATGTAGAGGAGTGCTTTCATCTCCCCTGCGGGCATGTCAAAGCCTCATGGGCGATTGGCGAGGATTTGCTCGATTCGCTTGGTTCGTTCGTCGATGCGGGCGAGGGTCTCGGCGCGATCGGCGGCGGTGGCTTCGATCTTTTGAAGGCGGGCTTCCTGCTTTTCGTTCTCCACCTCCACACGGCTGACTTTTTCGGGAAGAATCCACCACGCTTGAGAGGCGCTGAAGACGGTTGCCACCAGGGCGAGCGCGGCGATGAACTCGCCGACGCTCATTTTTAATCCCGGTCTGTTTCGGACGATCTCGCTGCTCATTAGCTTTGCGACTGAGCTAGAAGCGTTCCGACGATGTTTGTAGTCGCCACATTCGCCAATCTCTCGGTGTTCAAGAGATCCGTCTTCGCTTTGATCGCGGTGATGTTGGCCGATGGGATGTCTCCGGTTGCTGCTGGTGATGCGGGCAGGTTGTCCGTCTTAGCCTTTACTGCGGCGATGTCACTGTTGGCTGGCGCGGTGTAGGCGCTGGCGGCGAGGCGGGTGCTGACGGCGGCGTCCACGCGGCCCAGCTCGGTGCTGAGTTCGGTGCGGACGGCGCTTGCGTTTTGCGCGGCTGTCGGCGGCGTGGTCGGTGCGGTGTAGCTGGCCGAGGCGAGGCGTGTCGAGACGGCGGCGTCGATGCGGGCGAGTTCGGTGCCGAGTTCGCTGCGGACTGCTCCGGCGACCGTGGAGGCTGATGGGGCCGATGTGGTCGGGATGCTGTCCAGTTTGCCTCCGGTGCGCTCGAGGTCGGCACGGACGGCCGCGACGAGCGAGACTTCGCTGAGGTTCGTGTTGCCGATTGCGCCCACGATGGCGTTCAGAACTGCTTGGCCGTCGGCTTCGTTGAGGAGCGAACCTTCGACGGCTGTGGCAATCTGAGCCGCTGTGGGTGGGGTTGTCGGGGCAGTGTAGGACGCGGATGCGAGACGCGAGGACACGGTCGCGTCGATGCGCCCGAGTTCCACGGCCAGCTCGGCGCGGATGTCAGCCACGGTTGGGGCTGATGTGGGGGCGGCATAGTCTGCATCGGCCAAACGGCTCGAGATGCTGGCGTCCAAGTTCGCGAGCTTGGTGGAGTTTGCGTCCATCTCTTGGCGGATTGCCACGACGGTCGGCGCGGCGCTGGGGGCCACATAGTCGGCATTGGCCAAACGCGAGGACACGCTGGCATCCAAGCGCCCGAGTTCGGTTGTCAGCTCCGTTCTCACCTGGCTGGCGATGGCGCTTGCGGAGGGGACGGTTGGCGCGTTGGTGAGGGTCGTGGTGGTGGCGCAAAGGGTGACATTGGCGACCGTGTCGGTGGAGGGGTTGAAGGTGCTGACGGGGACTTCGGCGGTGCCGGACCACACGATGCTGCCGCTGCCGACATTGGATCCGGCGCTGCGGAATGCGAGTTGGTAGGTGCCAGCGCTGCCGGTCATGTTGCCAGAGTAGAAGCCGGTGCTGCCGACTTCGGTGAGCGAGATGGCAGAGCCGACGGCGGAGCCGGATTGGTAGGGTTGAGCGGTGACGGTGAGGCCACTTGTGGGCAGGGCGATGTTGAGTTCGTTGGCCATGGGATTAGGAGTTTAGGATGGTGAGTGTTTCGGTGAGCGTGTCCTCGAAGCTGTGCGGGGCGGCTGGCCAGTTGCTGGCGGCGGGGGCGAGGCCGGAGGCGATCATGCCGTCGAGCCAGCCTTGCACGGCGTTGAGCTTGGGCGAGGATTTCGCGGCGGCGTCGAGGCGCATTTTTTGATAGAGGAGCGTGGTGGAGCGGTTGCCGCCGTAGCCTTGCGAGACTGTCCACTCTTCGGCGGTGTAGACAGGTGCGGCAGGCGTGATCCACTCGCCGTTGCCCCATGTCGCGTCTTCGGCGGGCTTGGGCGGGAGCGGGGCGTAGTCGGCAGCTTTTGGGTTGCCGTTCGCGGCCCATGCGGCGAGTGTTTCGGGCGCGAGGGTTACGAGTTCGTTTGTGGTGAGGTTGTAGTGGTTAAGCATAAACGCGGGGATGGTTGTCGACGGTTGCGCCGTTGTTGTTGGTGATCGTCAGCCCGCCTTTTTGGTCGATGAGATCGCGGACGAGGGGGGCGTAGAAGACGAGATTCTGCGGGCGAATTTTGTCGCAGGTCATCCCTTTGGCGAGGGAGGCGATTTCGGGCTGGGTGAGGGCGGCGTTGTAGATTCCAACTTCGGCGGATTGAAATGAGTTTAAATTGTTTGCACCATTTCGCCCATTGATTTGAGGGATAACAGAATTTGTAATAGAGCTAATAAGGGTGTTCCCGGTTATCTGATTTGTTCCTTGAACCCCGTTGGCATAAATCTTCATGTCGTTTGTTGACGCGGAGGCGGTAGAAAACGCGGCGTGGAACCATGAGCCGTTTGTCGCTGTAAATGAGATGCTTGCCCACGCCTGATCAGTTCCAGAAAATCGTTTTTGAAAGCCTAAAAAATTACCGATGCCAGGAGCGCCAACATTGAAATTGTGATAATAATTGACCGCCCACCCTGTTCCATTGCCTGAGTTCTGCTGTTTATTTACTAAAGGGTAAAAACCAGTCGGAACGCCGACACTTGGAATATAAAACCACCCTGCGACAGTGAAAATGTCGTCTTTGCCGAAAGCCAAGCTGGAAGATGTTCCTATGGTTAAATATTGGCTACTTGCCGCTGTGAAATTGTAGGCCATAAATTAAGCAACTTGTTGCACCTCGACGGCGATGAGTTCGGCGTCTCCGGTCATGGTGTCGTTGGTGGCGTCGTTGGCGTCACGGTAGATTTTGATGCGGAAGGTGTCGCCGACCGCGAGGGAGTCGATGGCGGTGGCTGTGATCTCGGCCACGGTGACGATGCCGCTGGTGCCGTTTGCTGCGCTGGTAACGAGGGTGGCAGGGTCAAAGCTGTCTGCGTCGAGGTCGGTATTGCACCGCATGAGCTGCACCCCCCATCGGACATTTCCGGAAGTGGCTGTGGTGGCCATCCATGCGAGGCGGATTTTGAGGCCGCTGGACAGATTGGCGTAGTCGGGGATGACGCCGGAGAAGATCGCGGCTTCGTCGGTGGCGGCGTCGAAATCGAGGACGGCGATGGAGTTTCGCGTGTCCAAGGTGGCGAAGGCGGTGGCGGGGGGTTGGTTCTCGCGGGGGGTGAATCGGGCGAGGGTTTTTGCAGAAGATAACGCGCCTGCGGAAAGAGTTGTGCCGCTGATTGAGAGGTTGCTGCCAAGCTCAAGGTGAGTCAGTTTTCCGGCGCTGTCGTCCCAGAACAGGAGTTTGTCGGCTCCGGCGTCAGCGGCGGAGATGGCTCCGTCGGTGGCTGTGAGTGCGTCGGCGGCGGTTGTGTCAATGGAGACGCTGTCGCCGGAGGCGAGGATGGGTGTTGCGATCATGGTTTAAGAAAATTGGAGTGTGGTTCGAGAATTCCACGAGCCTGTTGCCGAGGCTTCGGTGGAGGAGTTGCCGTCTGCGGAAAATTGGGTTCGGGAGATTTCCCAGGACTCGGCGTCGTAGATGGAGCCGGTGGCGGGGACATCGGAATACAAGAGGTAGCCGAGGTAAGTGGTGTCTCCTGCGGAGTCGAAAACGAAGACGCGGTCGGGGGCTTCGCCTGCGCCGGCGAGGCGATATACCTCCCCCGTGGAAGGGTTGCGGCTGTAGATCCTCCGGTCGCTGTGGTTGACGCAAATCTCTCCCAGCGAAAGCTGAGAGGTCGTCGGAATGGCTCCGCTCTGGACCGACTTTTTCGGGATGATGGTTGGGTTTGGCATGGGCCGGATTTATTCAGCGGATTTTTTAGGCTCCCCCGCTTGGCGAGGCGGCATTGGCCGCCCCGCCGGGGAGTGGTTGCGGGTGGACTAGTAAACTCCGCCGTCGATGGTCGTCTCGAGCGCGCTGATGCGGGTCTCGTGGTCGGCGACATCGGCCTCGACTGCGTCCAGGCGGCTGTCGGCGCTGGCACCTTCCAAGGCGTCCAACCGGTTCGAGAGGCTCGTGTCGGCTGTGGCGCGGGTCGAAGCCTCGCTGTCGATGTTCGACTGGAGGGTCGTGTCGGCCGATTGGCGCGCTGTCTGCTCGCTGCTGATCGCGCTCTGACGAGCGGAGGTTTCGGCGGCGAGGTCGGTGCCGAGGTCAACGATGTCCTGCTCTGCGGCGGAGACACGAGTGGTCAGCGCGGTCGCGGCTGTCTCCACGCCATCGATGCGGAGACCGAGGGCGGTGTCGGCCGATTGGCGTGCGCTGGTTTCGTCAGCGATGTCATCGTTGATCGAGAGGACGGCGGCCGCGAGGGCGTTGTCGTTGGTAAGATCAACAGAATTAATGAGATCCACCACCTCTTTGAAGGTGTCGGCATCCGCTGTGGAGGCGGAAAGGATCGCGTCGATGCGGCCTTTTTCAGTCGTGATCTTGCCGTCCAAAACGGAATCGGCTGCGGAGCGCGCGGAGGCTTCTGCCGAAACAGCGGCGATGCGTGCTGTCTCTTCTGCAGAAATATCGGCGGCGAGATCGCTCTCGGCTCCTTGGGCGCGGCTGATTTCGCTGTTGAGGCTCGAGGTCAGAGTCGAATCGCCGGACTCACGAAGAGCGGCTTCGGCTGCGACGGCAGAGTCAACGAAGGTTTTCTTCGCGTAGCTCTCGCCGGAGAGGTCGAAAACGCCTTCTTCCGTTCCGATAAAAAGTTTCTTGTTGAGTTTGTCGAAGCCCAACTCTGCGAGCTGGAGCGATACTGGGGAGCCTGTGCCCCGTTTTACTTTGATGATTTGTGGCATGGTGTTGGTGGGTTAGTTGTTGGTGTTCGTGGGTGGGGTGATTGTCAAAAACCGCCGCCATCGATGATGGAAATCAGCGTGGCGTAGGCGTTCGCGGAGGGCGACCAGCGGTAGGGCATGCCTTCGTCGAGGGCCATGTAGAGGCGGTCGGATTTGCCGGTGCTTGGGAAGGCCGAGCGGGTGGGATATTCGACGATGAGGCCGGGGAGGGTCAGGTCGAAGCTCGAGAGGTCGAGGCTTTGGCTGAGGTTGGATTCTGTGATCGTCGTCATGGCGTGGCGGTGTAGGTGGCCGTGGTGCGGTTTGCCCAGGCGACGGCGGTGGCGGAGCCGGTAGAGACGACGCGACCGGCGAGGTCGAAGGTGGTGCGGTGGATCGTCCAGACGGGCGAGGAGGCGCTGGCGGGGCCGGTGTAGTCGGTGTTGGCGATGCGGCCGTAGTAGTTCGTGAGGCCGTCGCTCGCGGTGTCGCTGGCGTAGCGGTAGAGCGCGGGATCGACAGGGGGCTGGACGGTGCGGAGGCCGAGGGCGGTGAGTGCGATCTGCGTGCCGCTGGTGGGGATGCCGTCGAAGATGATCAGGCCGTTTGGGAAATCGATGAGGTAGTCGGTGACAGGGGTCTGCGTGACGCCGTTGAGCTGCACGAGGACATGAGCGGGGTCGCTCGATGCGAGGCCGCCGACGCTGTAGGTGTCTGTCGCGCCGGTGGCCGTGTGGACGGTCGTGGTGATCGAGAGCGCGGGCGCGGAGGAGACGATGAACTCGGCGAGGCCGGTGATGGCGCTCGCAGCGTGCGTGTGGGTGTCGAGCTGAGTCTGGAGCGCGCCGATGCTGGCGGCGGCTTCAGCGATGGAGTCGAGCGCGGCGGGATCGAGGTTTTCCGTGAGGTAGTCGATGCGCTGGCCGAGCGAGGTATCGGCGGAGGCCAGTGCGGAGAGGTCGGAGACGAGGCCGGTGATCTCGCTCTTGGCGTGGGTGTGCGCGGAGGGCTCGAAGGTGGTGGGCTTGCCGGTAATGCTTTCCCAACTGGGAGGCAGGGAGAGTGCCGACCAGGAGGAGCCGGACCAGCGCCAGCGGCGGCCGTCGATGTCCGGCTCTGTAAGCGGCGGGTAGATTTGCCCGGTCGTTGGGTCGGCGGGGAAGGCGATCATGGCTTGGGAAGTGAGGCGGCGAATTCCACGGCGGTGATTTCTTCGGCGCCCTCGGCGGAGAATCGGGCGGCGATGGGCGCGATGGCGGCGAGCAGGCATTGGCCTTTGGCATCGCGGGGGGCTTGGTCGGCAGGTGCAAACCAGGTGGCGGCTTGCGCGGAGGGGAATCCGCTTTGGCTATCCATTGAGGAGCGGATCGCTTCGTAGCGCTCAGCGGTGGATCGGAAGAAACGATTCACAGCGAGATCCCCCATTTGGTGCCGAGGTAGGTCTCGACTTGTTGGCGCTCGGCGGTGGTGAGCAGGCGGTCGTAGGCGATGACCTCGGCGATGGAGCCGGAGAGGTTTTGGCCGGTGGTGTTTGTGCCGTTGCTATTGATGCGGCCGCCGAGGCGGGCGCGGACGACTTCGTAATTTGCGGAGGGAAAGGTATCGGCGGCGGCAGAGGCGGCGGTGCCGTTGAGGTAGTTGATGATTTGCGTGCCGGTGTGCGTGAATGTGCCGATGGAAAATGAGGAGAGCGTGATATTTTGTGGGGAGAGGAGCGTGGCAGAGCCGTTTGCGGTGGCGCCGACTTGCAGCGCCTTCTGAGTCGCGGCGAGGTAGTTCGCTTGATCGGTGGCGCCAGTGATGGACTCTGCGAAGATTCCGGCTTGGGTTTTGCTGGAGGCGATGGAAAAGACGACGAAGAGAGATTGAGCCGGGTAGCTGCGGGTGTAGAGGCCATCAAGGAAATCATCGGTGCCGTCGAATGTGACCGTGGATTTGCCGTTCGAGGACGCGAGCACCGGGCGGCTATTGACGGTGCTCTGCGTGAAGTGGCGGGCATTGGTGGAGCGGTCTTCCCAGCGGCCGATGGTTGAGCCGGGCGTGGTGACAAGCGCGCCGCCGCTCGTGCTGTCGTAGAGGCCGGTGGTGGCATCGAGCCAGAGCGCCAGAGAAGTCAATGAGGCCGGTGTCCAAGTCGGCTCTCCTCCTCCGCCGCCGCCATCTCCGCCGGCGCCGGTGAAGAGCGAGACGCTGCCAAGGGTGACGGCGCTGGCCGTAGTCGCGCCGGTGGGGATGACGATGTAGAAGGTGGTCGGAGAGGGAGAGGATGGCAGGGCGGTGACGACTTGCATGTCGGCCACGCCAGAGCCGGTGATTTTGGCGGCAAGGGAGCTGGCGAGGCCGGTGGTGTCGGCGATGCTGTGCGTGTGGCCGGGTTGGCTTGCCGAGTCGGCTTTCGCGCCTTGAGCCGCTGTCGCGTAAGCGGTCGCATTTGTTGCTGCCGCTGTGCCGAGGGTGGGCTTGTCGGTGAGGTCGTTGTAGCTGGTGACTCCGCCAGCGCCGCCTGAGCCGCTTGAGCCGGTCTCGATCCATTGCGTTCCGATGAGCGCGTATTGGCGGCCGGTGTCTGTATCCACCCAGAGGAGGTCATTGCTGCCAGCGGGTGGGGGATTCGGGCCGAAGTGCGCGGAGGTCGCTAGGGCCTCGATGGCTTGCGCGGTGCGCAGGGGGGTCATCCATTTGGTGTGATCCGTTCCAGCTTCGGCTTCGGCTTGGGTGGCTTTGCCGTCGGGGATTGCGGCGGGGGTGCCCTCGTCGCCGGTGATCACTGCGTTCTGGAGTTCCGCCGCGAGGGTGGCCGTGCGGTGGGCGGTGCCTGGCGCGCCCCACTTGATTTCGAGGAGGGCGCTGACGGTGGCGGGGTTGGAAGAGAACGCGGCCTCGACCGGCAATGTGTTTAGATCAAGGGTGGTCTGGCCGGGGGCCGCGTAAGCTAGAAAGTTGGAGTCGGAGAATTTGGCCTTGAGGCCGACGGCGGCCGTGGTGCCTGCGGGGGGCGTGGCGACCGCGCCGTTCTCGACATAGACGACCTCGATGGGGAGCGTGTCGCGGCGTTTGAGGACGAGGCGGTCGAGCGCGACATTGCTCGCGGCGGACTTGACGAAGCGCCGGTTTTTTAAATCGAGGAAAAGTTTCATGCCGCTACGCGAGCGGCGGGTGTCAAATCAGGCGGGCTTCCGAGTGGCTTCGGAAGCGGGTGGGAGCGGATTGACCACAGAGGACACAGGGGGCACAGAGGTGGAGGAAATGGCCTCCCACTTGCCTAGCGGGCAGCGCTCGGTTGCCATGCGGAGTTTTGCCCATGTCGAGCAGCCACACTTGCGGCAACGGCCGGTGTTGTTCAGCGCGGAGGGGTCCCACTCGGGGCAGGCGCGACAGGTGGCCTCGCGGGCGGCGAGGATTTCTGGCGGGGTGGTGGAAAAGCCGTAGCGAGCGAAGCGGTGGGCGGCGTTCCCTGCTTGTTTTACTTCATTTAAAAAGTGTGCAAGTTTGTTATTTAGCATGACACTTTGCAAATGTGGTTGGCTCCTAATCCCGAGCAAAGTGCAGCGACGGTTCCTAATATCACTAAATCATACCCAGAATAATAATATGTCCTCACACTTGTTCCAGCAGGGTAGTTTGGGTGGAACCATGGCGGGAATCCCAAATCCCAATAAGACAAATAAGGCGCGCCTTGGTATCCGCCGTAATCCTTCGCCCATACAATGACTGGCTTGCCGTCGAAATTGTCTTCAACATAAAGTGACAAAATGTCGGTATCCATTTGCGGCGTGGTTGGTATTCTAATAACTTCCCAACAATAAGAAGGCAGCGGCGGGACTTCTCCACAATCACATCCCCCACAACACGCGCACTCGACGGCGCGGAGTCCAGCCGTGCCGTCGGTCTTGATCTTGATTGCTCCGGAGGATGTGCGGCCGAGGGTCATATTAGCACGCCTCGGTGGCGATCCATTGCAGCTCCCCGCCCACCGAGCCAAGGACATGGGTGCCGCTCCCAGGCACGGCGGGGATTTTCAGCTTGCGCGTTTGATGTCCGCCCGCGCCGATTGCTGTCTGCACAAGGCTCGGGTCGATTTGCAGGGTGGCAAATACAAAATTTTTATCCAAGTCGGTGCCTCGAATTCGATAAGGATACCCGCCAGACGCGGGATTGGGAGCCGTCTGCGCAAGCGATGCAAAACTGAGCGGAGGCGTATTCATCAGTAATTATGCCAAGCGAATCCAAGTCCCGAAATCTAAAACCGCAGGGACTATTTCAAAAGAGGTCTCGATTTCTTTAATTGTGCCGTATGTGTTTACCTTAAGATGAGAAATTATTGTCCGCCTAGGAAGAACATTCTGAACAATCCCTTGCGCGTATTCAAAGTTTTGAAGGTTGGGGGCAAGATCAATATAAACATTGTAAATTTTGTTTGTAATATCTGTATTGTTATAGCCCAAAATTCTAAGTGTTGGCGCGGCAGGGATGAGGTCCCCGAGTTTCCGGATAAATGAGGTCTCGAAAACAACATCCAATTTTTCTGTATAGGTTTTTTCGTCTGATTTTTGCAGCGGCTGTGCGGGAACGCTCGGATCGTTTGGGTTCGCTCTTAAATAATAGGATTGCGCTTTCAGCTCGATAATTCCCGGCGTGAAGCTTTTCACTTCCTCAACCAATGAGGAGTCCCAAACTCCGTAACCCGTGGCGTTGATGCGCTCGAAGCCGTCCGTGCCGACGCTGACAGTCGGATCGGGCCAGACATCGACATTGCCGATCGAGGTTTCGATGGCGGCGGGGAGACTGGTATTCCCAACTGGGCGCAGGAATTCGGCAGAGCAAGTGAATAGCCCTGACTTTTGCTTTTGCTCAGTGAGGCTCTGCTGGATCGGCCAAGTGCCGGTTGATTTGTAGACATTCATAAAATTAAACCCCGAGCGCGAACTGCGGCAATCGGTCGCGGATTGTGGTGATGATTCCGGTCCACTCGTTCAGAGTTCTCTGTATGGACCCAAAATCGGCACTTGCGTTGCCGCCTTCTCCGCCTTGGCCGCCTTGGCCGCCAATTCCGCCATCTCCACCGACCCCGCCGGTGAATGAATTTTGAATTTCCGATTGAACTTGAGCTATGGCGGCTTGGACTTGCGACGAATCGATCTGGATCGTGATGGGGCCAGCCAAGGCGTCGATTTTTTCTTTCGCAGCGGTCGTGTCAGCGTCGATTGGGAGAGTCTGTTGTTTAGTGCCGAGGGAGTTAATTTTGGACTCTAAATTTCCAATAGAAGTATTTCCTCCCGCTTCGTCGATCGGCTGGATGCCGGTGAGTTCGCCGCGTTTGCTGGCGATATAGTCGAGGATTTGCTGCATCTGCTCGCTGCCGGTGGAGCCGAGGTTTTTGATGCCGAGCTCGCGGGCGATGTCTGGGAAGGATTTGTTTTTGAGATCCACGCCGATGTATTCACCGAAGGCGGTGATCTCCTTGCGGGCGTCGGCGGTCTGCTCCTTGAGGCTCTTTACGGGCGCGGACGGGTCCACGCCTTTTATGTAATCCAGCCAGGTGGCGAAGGACTTGGCGGCCTCGGCGGCTTTGCTGGCCTCGGCTTTGGCTTCGGAGACGGTCGTCTTGTCCACCTTCACGGCGGCGGCGGCGTTTTTGGCGTTGACGAAATTCGTGGCGAGGATGCCTGCCTCTTTGTTGCTCACGCCAAGATTCTTTTCATATTCCGCTGTGAGCTTGGCGATCTCCTCGGTGGCTTTCTTTTGCTCGAGTTGTTTTTCAAGCGAGGCCACGAGTTCGGTGTTGCCTGCGGCTTTAGCGGCGTTGAGCTGGGTCTCGAGTTCGATGATGGCGGTCTTGGCGGCTTTGGCTTCGGCGTCTGCAGCGGCTTGCTTGTCTTTGAGTTCTTGACGGGCGGCAAGCTCGGCCTCGGACTGCGCGGCTTGTGTCGCGCGCTCGGCGGTGGTGGCTGCGGTCGCGGCGGTGATTTTGTCCTGTAGGTCTTTGACCACTTTGGCCTGCTCGCCTGTGTTGAAAAACTGCACATTCGCTTCAGCCAGTTTTTGTTTAAAAATCTCGGTTGATCCACCAAGTGTTGCCCCAATGTCTTCGGCGGCTAGTCCTGCGGCGACCGGGATGCGTTGCAACGCTAACTCTGCGGAGAGAGCCCCGGCTTCGGCATTTTGGCGTAACCCCTCGGCTATTCCGCTAAAAGCTGGCCCGAGGCTGGCAAATGTATCTGCCATTGAGCCTGCCACTTTTTCTTTAATGTATCCGCTCACATAATCAAAAGCGGAAAGAATTGCCATAAAGGTAGGCCCGTCGGCTCGGAAGATTGTAGAAATGATTTCTGAAATCGTGGCAAAACCCGCCGAAAACATTTTGATGATCTCGTTTACCGTTTGCATTCCTTGAAGTTTGAGAGATTCCCAAAACACCTCGAAGGCGAGCCCAGCTTGGCCGATAGAGATGGCATCCACGGCGGCTTGGAATCCTTTCATGGCGTTCTCTCCGCCGAGGAAGGCGTTGGCTAGGTTTTGGCCGACGGCAGCGGCGTCGATGCGCGAGAGGGCGCTGGTGATGGCGTCGATGGCGGGGAGGGCTTTGTCGAGGATGCCTGCGGCGAAGTCGCGGACTTTCTGCGAGATAATAAGGAAGCGGTCGCCGACGGCGTCGAAGACATTGGCGCGGCGGTCCATGATGTCGGCCATGCTGCCGACGGTGGCTCCGGCCTCGGTCATCTCGCCCGAGAAATTGGTGAGGAGCGGGAGGAGTTCCGCGCCGGATTTGCCGAAGACATCGATGGCGGTGGCGGCGCGTTTGCTGGGGTCTTCGATGCTGGTGAGGCCGGAGGCGACGAGGGCGAGTTGCTGGGTGGGAGTCTTCCCGGCGAGGTCTTCCATTGAGAGGCCCATGCGGCCAAAGGCGGCGACGGCTTCCTTGCTGCCTTCGCCTGCGCCGAAAATGTTGTTTTGGAGTTTGGCCAGGGCGGGCCCGACCTTGTCCGCGCCGGCGCCGGTATTGTCGAAGGCGCGCTGGAGGAGGAGGAGATTGCCGGCCGTCTCGCCGGTGGAGGCGGATAGGTCGGAGAGGGTGCCGCCGAGATCGAGGGCGGCAGAGAAACCATCCACGACTTTTTGCGCAGCGGAAAAGACGCCATTCACCACAGAGCCGAAGACATTCACGGCGGCCTGCCCGACCGCCACGGCTCCGGCCATTTTACTGAAGCTCCCGCCAAAGGATTCGCCGGAATCCGCTCCGGACTTCTCGATTTTTTTCAGCGAGTTCTGGATTTCGCTGAGACCGCGCTCGATGCCATCTGTCTCGGCTCCGATCTTGACTGTGATTGCGTTTCCTTCGGCCATGAGATTTAGGTGGCTTTCAAGCCGGGGTATTTCGCCGCGAGTTCCGAGGTTTTCTGGAAGACTCCGAGGCGGAGGTTTTTCTTAAAAAAGTTCGTGCGGCCGCGCATGGCGGCGCGGAGGGCATCGGCCACGGTGGTGGTGTAGGTGCGGTAGTTCGAGATCTCGATGTGGAAGGCATTGCCCTCCTGCTTCTCGGAGCCTTTGGCGTTCGCTGGGTAGTCGCCGCCTTTTGTCGTAGCTTTGGCGACATAGTTCGGAATGGAGATTTCGATGCCGAGCTTTTCGGCAATCTGCATCCATGATTTTTTTGCAAGCCCTCGGGCGGCTTTGCTCGCCTTGATTGAGTTTTTGATCTGAAGCTGAAGAGCCGCCCACAGAGCATCCGGATAGCGGTTTTCCATGTAATATAATTTATTCCCCAGCCAGCGGAATGGGCGTTCCTTTGCGTTTTGCTCGATGAGTTTGACCTGAGCGGCGGCGGTTTTTTTTGCGGCGGCCTCGAGGATGGACTTCGTCTCGGCGCGGATGATGTCGGCAAAAGAAAATCCGGTGATCCGCGACATCTCCCGCATGGCTCGGGAGAAGTCGCTCGTCACGACATTGATGCTTTGGGATTTTTTTGCCATCAGAGTTTAACCGTTGAGGCCACGCTTCCCCGGCGATCCGCAAGGGCATTTTCGGAATGCTGAAGGCTTTGATGATGCAAGGCCGGGCTTGCCGGTCGGGCCTTTCCGGCCAGAATGGCCTTTCCCTAATTCAACAATCTCGGCTCCAGTGAAGCGGTTTCTAGTGATAACAAGACCAATTTCAGAGATGGAGAATCCCGACCCAAAACGATCCTCCATGGTCAGCTCGGAAGTCCTGGTATCCGGAGCGGTCTTGGTAGGTGCTGAAGGCTTTGTATCGCAGGGGCAGATCATTTGAGTTTGTCGAAAGCGGCGTCTATTGAGGCGAGGGAGTCAAAATCCACCTTGCGCGAGTTGCGCGTCCAGGTGCGACGGCGGCCGTGGGCGGCGTCGTCGGCGTGGATGATTTGCAGCCCTGCGGCGAAAGGGAGGTCTTCGAGGATTTCGCGGTAGCCCCAGCCGGTGGTCTTGGCGATGCGATACACATAACCTGCGAGCCAGCCGGGGCTGTTTAGTTTCCCCCTGCGGACTTTCCGCCTTGGGTCTCGCTGAAGCTGGCGAAGTATTCGTTCGTGCGCTCGAGGCAGAGCTTTTGGAGTTCGGCGATCTCGGAGGCGGATGGGTTTTGTTTTTCCATCCAGTCATCCACGGCGGCGACGAAGCGGGTGAAGTCGTTGACTACGGCGCGCACGGAGGCTTTGGGCGCGCTGTGAATGAAGGCGAAGCCGCCGGAGCGCCACAAAATATCCATCTCGGGGCTGAGGATTTTGTTGCGCTGCATCCATGAGATTTCGAGCGCGGCAGTGGGGCGCATTTCCCAGCGGGAAAGTGCTTGCGGGCCGCTGGTCATGGCTTGCTCGCGGAGGGCTTCGTCGTCGGTGAGGAGGTCGTTGGTATCTGTCATGTGTTTGTCGTGGGTTGGTTGGTTGTGTGGGCCGACGGGGGCATCGGCGTTCCTAGGGTTAGAGAAATTTGGCGAAGCGCTTCTTGTCGGCGTCGGTGGCGTTTTCGGAGATGCTGACGATCTTGCCGTTGCGCTCGAAAACGATCTGGCGGGGGATGGCCTTGATGGCGGTCAGGAGTTGGTCGCGGTTGCGGAGCGCGGCGATCATGTAGGCCACGGGTGACTCGGGGTTTTTCTCGATGAAGTCCTCGCTGGCGAAGGCGCGCATGACTTCATCGGCTTGTTGGCCGGTGGTGGGGTGCGAGGCTTTGAAGTGGAAGACGGTGGACTCGTCGCCGCTCTCGCGCTTGATGCGGGTGGCGGGGGCTTTGTCGGATTCAAACTCGAAGCCAAGGGCGGTGAGTATGCTGGCGAGCTTGAGGTCGCGTGTGTTGAAAATGGCAATGTGTCGTGTGGTCATTTCTCGTGGGGTGCGGCCGGGGAGCCGCTAGGCGACTGCCCCGGCGCGGAGGGTGGGGATTAAGCGGCGGTCATCGCGGTGCCGTAGCTGCGGAGAGTCGCGGACACGGTCTCGAACTGCTCGGCGGCGAAGCTGGTTTCCAAGCTGGTGCAGATGGTCGTGGAGCCGAGGGAGGTGCCTTGGGGCATCGTGATCGAGGCGGTGCCACCAACGGTGAGCGAGAAGCTGCCGGTGCGCATGCCTTCGACGCTGACCTCTTGGATTGGCTCGCCGACGGCCACGGCAACGACGCTGCCCTGGTCGTCTTTTACCTCTTGGACATCGGCACTCTCCGAAATCGAGAATCCTGTCACTATTAAGCCTGAGACGTCAGGGGTTCCATAAGTGGCCGAAGAGACGGCCGATGAGCGATAGATTGAAGCTGCCATGATTTTGTGTTGGTTGGGTTGGGTTGCGGGTTACGGAGAGGTGGCGGGTGTCAAATCGCGGACTCGACGAGGCC
>Ga0315906_10005831_pt1 | contig 15399 bp, 19 predicted proteins | sample LakEriMetagenome_4_FD_203526 | JGI IMG/M metagenome (GOLD analysis project Ga0315906, IMG submission 203526) | Freshwater fungal communities from buoy surface, Lake Erie, Ohio, United States - Buoy 2 MA122 | ecosystem: Environmental > Aquatic > Freshwater > Lake > Lake biofilm | place: USA...
AATTAGTTGAAGGTCCAGTCTACGAAAAGTATTTTGTAACTTGTACATGGATGTTTCCTTTTAGGAAAATGCCCGACCCTAGAGGTGGCGAACGATTGTTAAATTATGGCTGCGAAATTAGTTACAAAAAAGACTCGTTTGAATATCCTATTACTGTAAAAAGTCCCGACGATTTTAAACCAGGCACCAAAGTTCCAAAAATGGTGTCTAAGCCAGTCTGGTTAGTATCTATTACGATACCTAAAAAATTAATGAGTGACATACAACAAGGCAGTATTGAATTAGAAAATGAAACGTTGGACACTGAAGACATCGAAACTGCATATGAGCAAGGATTAGATGACGAAACCGATGTTAATGCAGGTGAAGAACAAAATGCACAACAACAAGCTCAACCAGCCCCAGCTATTTGAAGGTTTAGAAAAAGACGATCTGGCCAGATTAGTCTTTCCAGAACTTCATATTGATGAATTTAAAAGCAAAATGGGCGATGATGCCGACATCATTGTGTTAAGTTTTCTTGTCGATGGCAAGGAACCTGCCACCGACTTAATGAATTTTATCGAGCGGGGATATGATTGGGTATTTGATGCCGACATTAGTTCGGGCGAGCTTGATGACGGGCAATACCTAGTATTTGTTGAATTAGAAAGAAATCCAGAAGCAGCGGCAGAAATTTACGAATTAGTAGAAAATGTGTTAAATTTAACAGGACAAAAATTCAGTGATTGGTCATTCCAATATCGAAAAAATCCAAGCAAATTTGATATTACTATTGATAATTTTACCCAGCATGTACCGTTGACTCCTGATGCATATATAGGAAAATTCGGCGATGAAGAGCCAGAAGTTGACACTGACAGAGACATCGATGCTATGTTAGAGGCTGCCAGAGTTCCTTTTATTAAAAAAGCTCCAGTTAATGATTTTACCGAAAGTCTACGAGTAGCAGCCGGCTTAAAATAACTATTTTTTTACTAAATACTTGAGTAGAAATATTCGAGGAGTTTAGTATGTCACACGGATTCAATTTTGAGTTTAACTTAGCTCAATTAAAAGAAATGGTACCGGGCAATCCATACATTGATCACTGGTACGAAGCAATTTGTAAAATATTACCTGATTACGATATTAACACAAAACCTAGAGTAGCAGCATTCATTGCTCAATGTGCTCATGAGTCAGGCGGATTTAAAGCCATTAAAGAAAATTTAAATTATCGTGCAGCAACATTAAGAAAAATATTTCCCAAATACTTTCCCGATGATGCTATAGCCAACAGGTATGCAAATATGCCTAATAAGCAAGAAGCTATTGCCAATAAAGTGTATGCCAACAGAATGGGAAATGGTCCTGAAGAATCAGGCGACGGATTTAAATATTGCGGGCGTGGACTGATACAATTAACTGGTAAAGATAATTATACAAGGTATGCACAAAGCTTAGAGATCAGTGTAGAAGAAGCCAGTGAACATCTACTTACTTTTGAGGGATGTGTACAAAGTGCAGCTTGGTTCTGGGAAGCTAACAACTTAAACCAGTGGGCAGACAAGGGCGATATTCTAACGCTGACCAAACGTATCAACGGTGGTACCATTGGTTTAGAAGATCGCATTAAACACTACAATCACGCATTGCATGTTCTTGGATCACACTAAATGTGGATGTTAAGTTTTCTTCCTGACAGTTTTTTATTGTGGGTAATAAACACAATATTAATAGCAGGAGCTATAAGCTCAATCCTGTCTTTTTTCTTATTACATAGAATTGTTAGATGGTTTCCAGCATTAGCACCTTATCATTTATTATTTCAAATCGTTAGCATTGTTCTTTTAGTTGCTGGTGTGTATTTTAAAGGCAGTTATGCCACAGAAGCTGCTTGGCGTGAAAAAGTTAAAGAAGCAGAAGCTAAAGTTGCTGTTGCTGAACAACAAGCTAAAGAAGCAAACATAGAGTTAGAGAAAAAAGGCGGCGAAAAAATTAAATACATTCGTGGACGTACTGAATACATTACACAATATGTTGATAGAGAAGTTGTAAAGTATGATGTAAAATTTGCACCGGGTGGAGAATGTGAACTACCAAAAGAATTTGTAAAATCTTTGAATTTGGCTGCAGAAAGACCTGCTAAATGAAAATTATATTCGCAATTGTTTTTCCATTAATGTTGTCAGGCTGTTTGTTTGCCACTGCTCCAGTATTGCCTAAATTTCCTGAACCCCCTGGACAAAATATGATGGAAAAATGTCCAGACTTGGCAAAAATTAAAGAAGATGCAACACTGAGTGATATAGCTAAAACCATTAATGCTAATTATGCTGAATACTATGTGTGTGCAGTAAAACTAGACACATGGGTCGAGTGGTATCAGATTCAACGTAAAATTTTTGAGGATATGAAAAAATGAAATATTTAATAATTCCATTAGTATTTTTAATCAGTGGTTGTAGCACCATCGACACTATTAAAGAGTATTGGCCCAAACCTCATGATCCTGTAATGTTTAACAATCTAGTCAGAGTAGATATTGCTATTGACAATGTCGACTGTGACAAACCCGAATGGACTACTGCACAAGCAGAATCTCAGCAATTAGCTAGATATACAGAATGGCGCAAAGATCCTCAGAGAGAAAACATTAAAGGTCTTGCGGCTCACACAGAACGTATGAGCAAAGGTGGTAGCAAAACATTCTGTGAATTAGGCAAGAAAACAGCAAAACAACGAATTCAAGCAGCAAAATCTGCATGGGAGGGAAGATAATGCATCCGTTAGAACAAGAAATACAAACCATAGTGGAACAATGCCGTATGGGCAACATCAGTGAAGAAGAACAAAATTATTTGCTGCAAGAAATCAGAGACATTAGAGCTGCAAATGAATGTGCAGGCAATGAACAACTTTTTCGTTATGTAGTGCAAGCCTGCAATATAGCAATGAAATTAGCCTAATATGATCAGTGATTTTGATTGGTCTACAATATTTAAAATGCATGTTAGCATGAGCGTAGTTCTGGGGATTATAATTTTATTTTTGCTGACACTACTTTATGTTTGGCACAAGGACAGTAAAAGTAAAGTAAACTTAACTGATCTAATTTGCAAAAACGGTGTGCTAGATGAAAAAAAATTTACCAGACTGGGTGCATGGATTGTCAGCACTTGGGGGTTTGTTTACTTAATGCTGGATAATAAATTCACTGAATGGTATTTTACTGGTTACATGGCCATATGGGTAGGCAATGCAATTGTAGACAAATACTTAAATAATAAAAACGTCGAACCTCAAGGATTAGTTGGAGAGAAGAATGCATGATCATAAATTAGTTAAATACTTATTGGTATTGTTAGCATTGCCTATAGGCATGGCAATGTGTAGCGGCGACAGATATCGATATCCCTGCCAGGACCCTGCCAATTGGGACAAAGATTTTTGTAAACTGCCGGTTTGTGATGTAAATCGAACATGCCCAGAACACATTTTTAAAGGACAGCGTGATCCAAGAATAGGACCCCAAAAAGATGAACCGAATAAAACAGTTATTACATCGCCTCCGCTGGCGTGTACACCCGCAACATCACAAGGAGCAAATTGTGGAAAATAATAGTACCCCCATTTTTTATACAGAAGAGCAGTTAATGGCTCGATTAAAATTCTTTATAGGCGTTTGTCTTGCACTTACGCTGACAGGAATTGTTTTTGTTGTGTTATATTCATTAATATTCGTGACTCAACCACTTAATGCAATCAGCCCAATCGATCAAAAGTTTTTTGAATTAATTGTGCCTATTGCTACATTTTTAACAGGCACACTGTCTGGCATTATGTTAGCAGGCGGAGACAAAGATGCACAAAAGCAAGCATTAACAGCAGCAAATAAAGGGTGGGATAAACCCCCTACACCTACTACACCACCAAGCGGAGGATTCGGAAATGGATCGACAACAAACTTTTCATCAGGCGGCGCTTCAACATTTGGCGCATCTACGGCAGGAGGATTCGGTACAACCAGTCCAGGTTTTGGTGCAGCCCCCCCAGTTACTAATTCATGGGGGTCACAACCCTTGGGAGGCGGAAGCGGCTTTGGAAGCCCATCTGCGGGCCCAGCAAATTTTGGCAGCGGATTCGACAATCAACCAGCATCAATAACTACAACAGCAAGTGGTAAAAAAATAGTACCACAACAAGATTTTCCAGAAATTTAAGGAATTAACATGAAAAAATTATTAGCACTACTAACTATCGCATTTGCCGGCACAGCATTTGCAGGTGGAGAAATGAAAGAAGTTTGCACAGATAAAAAAGACAGTAAAGGTAACGTAATCAAAAAAGCAGATGGGACACCTGCTCGAGACTGTAAAAAAATCAAAGTCCACAAAAAAGTGGAAGGTGAAAAAGTTCCAGACGGTAAGAAATAATTTACTTTATTTCAACTTAAAAAAGGCAGTTGACTACTGCCTTTTTTTACTATATAATCAGATCAATGAGTCATTATGAAACTCTGGGCATACCAAAAACTGCATCGCCCGAAGAAATAAAACGTGCATATCGAAAGTTGGCTAGTCAGCATCACCCCGACAAAGGTAAGTTTGATAAATAACTTTATGTTAAAAGGTTATTATGTCTATGCATACATTAGGAGTTTAGACTCTGATTATGGTTGTGCAGGTTCTCCTTACTATATAGGCAAAGGCAAGGGCAGGAGGTTATATGAGAAGCACGGAATCTGTATTCCGTCAGACAGAAGATATATCATTGTTCTAGAGCAAAATTTGTCAGAAATAGGAGCATTTGCATTAGAACGCCGATTAATAAAATGGTGGGGAAGAATTAATACTGGCACAGGGATATTGAGAAACTTAACTGATGGCGGCGAAGGATCGTCTGGAGCAAAAGTAATACATTCACCAGAGAGTAATGCAAAACGTTCGGCTACGTTGCGTGGAAGAAAAAAAGGCCCAAACAGCGTAGAACATAATAACAATATTTCATTGGCAAAAAAGGGACAAGTCGGTAAACCACAAAGTGAAGAAAGCAAGCGAAAAAATTCGTTATCAAACAAAGGCCGAATAGTTTCAAAAGAAACAGGTAATAAAATTTCGCTAGCTAAAACAGGAAAGCCATGCCCGCAGAAAATAGTAGAATGTCCTCATTGCAAAAAAATAGGCGGTAACAGCAATATGAAACGATTTCACTTTGATAATTGTAAAAATAAATGAATTACTATGAAAAATTAGGGGTTGATAAATCCGCAACGCCTGACCAGATAAAGCAAGCGTATAGAAAGCTCGCTTCAAAATTTCATCCTGACAAAGGCGGGGATACGGCTAAATTCCAACAAGTCGAAGAAGCATATCGTATATTAAGTGATCCGCAGAAACGATCTGAATACGATAACCCCCCTCAACAAATGGGGCCAAATCATTTCCACTTTGATTTCGGCGGGGGCAATTTACATGATATATTTTCTCAATTTGGGTTTGGGCCTGGTAGTCCGTTTGGGAGACAACCGCAACCTAGAAGAAATTCTGATCTTAGAACTTCTATCAATCTAGGACTTCAAGAAACACTAGTTGACACTCTTAAAGTGTTGAGTATTAAAAATGCCAATAATGATAGGCAAAATGTGGATATTCGTATTCCACGTGGGATTACTTCAGGCACAACAATAAAATACCCGGGGTTAGGAGATTTCATGTTTCCAAATTTACCCAACGGTGATTTATTGGTAACAGTTAACGTGTTGCAACATCCTAGTTATCAAGTCAATGGTCTTGATCTTACAACAAACTTGACTATAGATTGTTTTCAAGCTATACTAGGCAGTGAACAAACTGTGGTAGGACTAGATGGAAAAACATTTTTAATTAAAACTCCTGCAGGATGTCAACCAAATTTAAAATTAAAAATTTCTGGTGAAGGACTTTGGGGATTTCAAAATGATATCAAAGGACATTTGTTTGTAAAAGTCAATATAACAATTCCCACTAACTTAACAGAAGATCAAAAAAACTTAATTCAATCTATTGCAAATCAACGGTAAATATTTTTATGCTACAACCAAATCCTGAAATTGATGTCATTATCGAATCGGCAACTAATACAGCAGCACAAAAAAATCACGAGTACGTGACTTTAGAACATTTGCTGTTTGCTATGGTAACACACGAACCATTTGCTAATATTATTGGCAATTTTGGTTGTGATGTTGACAATATGTCTAAAGAAATCGAACAATATTTAGATAAGCAAACATATCTTGTTAACAAAGGATATGACATAATTCCCAAGAAAACACACAGCCTAGAACGTGTTTTTAATCGTGCATTCACGCAGGTGTTGTTTAGTGGTCGACAACATTTACAAGTAATCGATTTATTCTTGAGTATTAACACTGAAGAAAAAAGTCACGCACGATACTTTATGATTAAATTCGGACTAGATCGAAGTCGTGTTGTGGACTATTGGAATAAAAATTATGTAGATCCTAAAGGTAAAAAGAAAGTAAGGAATGCTGTTGACAACATCCTTGAAGAATACTGCGATAATCTAAACGAATTAGCAGAAGCAGGAAAGATTGATCCAGTTATCGGCAGGGAAGCAGAGATTGATGAAATATCACATGTGCTGGCTAAAAGAAATAAAAGTAATGTTTTAATGGTGGGAGATCCCGGCGTTGGTAAAACTGCTATTGCTGAAGGTCTCGCACTTAACATTGTCACCGGGGACGTTCCAAAATACCTAGCAGATTATACAGTATATAATTTAGATATTAGTAGCTTATTGGCTGGTAGTAAGTATCGTGGAGAATTTGAAGAGAAACTCAAAGACGTTATTAAAGCTTTAAATGCTAAAGGCAAATGTATTCTGTTTATCGATGAAGCTCATCAAATGAGAGGTGCAGGTGGTGGATCACAGAGTAGTGTAGATTTTGCTAACATGATTAAACCTGCACTAACCAAAGGCCGAATTAAAGTCATTGCTTCAACAACTTGGGAAGAATATACTCAGAGTTTTGAAAAGGATCGCGCATTGATGCGCCGCTTTTATAGGCTTACTGTAGAAGAGCCCACTCCTGATGTTGCAAAACAAATCCTTCGAGGCCTTAAAGATCATTTTGAAGAATTTCATAATGGCACTATCAGTGAAGAAGCTATGGATGCAGCAGTTGATTTGAGTGTACGATATCAAACAGACAAGAGACTGCCAGACAAGGCCATTGATTTAGTGGACACCGCGGCAGCTAAACTAAAAATTAGCACTCTTGATTTTGTGGTTCGCAAAAGCCATATCATCGACGCTATCAGCAAATTTACAAAAATTCCAGTTGAACAATTAGACAACGAAACAGTTAAGAATCTAGAAAGCCTTGAAGATAATATCAGATCTAATTTGTACGGCCAAGACCAGGCTGTAGTAGATGTACTAGATAAAATTTATGTGAGTAGGGCTGGACTTAAGGCTTTGAATAAACCAGTGGGATCTTTCCTATTTTTAGGCCCCACTGGCACAGGTAAAACAGAGTTAGCAAAGTTGCTGGCTGAAAATCTCGGGATGAAATTATTAAGATATGATATGAGTGAATACCAAGAGCGCCATTCAGTTGCGAAATTAATCGGCGCTCCCCCCGGGTACATAGGCTATGATGACGGAAATCTTGGAGGCGGACTTTTAATCAGTGACGTTGAAAAGAATCCAAACTGCATCATATTGTTTGATGAAATAGAAAAAGCTCATCCAGACGTCAGCAATCTTTTGCTCAGCCTCATGGATGAAGGCATGATTACCAGTAGCAATGGAAAAAAGGCAGATTGTCGCAATGCTGTGGTCATCCTGACCAGCAATTTGGGTGCAGCAGACAATGAACGAAACAACATTGGGTTTGGGCGTAGTTTAGAACGCACAGGTGAAGATGATAAAGCGGTAAAAGATTTCTTTAAACCTGAGTTTAGAAATAGATTAGACGCTATTATTAAGTTTAACAAACTAGAACAAATCAGTATTCGTAAAATTGTAGGTAAGTTTGTACAAGAAATGAATGACTTGCTCAGTGACAAACATATTAAGGTGGTCCTGTCAGAAAAAACAACTGACTATATTATCAGTCAGGGATATGATAGCAAAATGGGAGCCAGACCATTGGCTCGAAAGATCAATGAGTTAATTAAAGTACCTTTGAGTAAAAAAATTCTATTTGATAATATTAATAATTGCACAGTACACGTAGACTTCAATGATAAAATTGAATTTGATATTAAAGAAAAACAATTTGTAGTTTATCCTACAAATAATGTAATTGACGAAAATGGCTATGTTATCTTGGACCAAATTAAATCCAACTGTTAAGCAAATATCAACAAAGAAAAAATTCTTTGGAAAATATTTGTTTAAAGTTAATGTGTGGTGTCCTGCTGCAAGAATTATAGTAGATCAAAGCGGTAACAATGTAGACGAACTATTAGAGCAAAGAATAAATGCAATAGATTGGCGTTACCGAAGCTATGGGGGTAGTTGGGATGCTGCAAGAAATGCTCAAATCAAGCAACATGCCGACGTTAAACAATTACAAAATTTTATAGATATTAAACATCAATTCAAAGATCAAATAAAAATTCGAGTTGAAGAACCTCATATTTCTGTGTACAGCAACGACGAAGAGTTTCTTTATAGTTTAGTATCTAAAGTGTTGCCTGACAGAATACTAGAAGTTCATGCACCTTCTTCAAAAGCAGCAGAAGATGCGTTAAATGACGGCAACGTTATTACTAAACGAATTTCTGATTATAGTTATAAAGTGGTGCTTAAAGAAAGAATGTTGGCTGATTCTTCATTAAAAGAAAACGTCAAAGATTATCTATATAATTTGAATGAAGAAGTAAAGATGACTAAATCGTTGACGAAAAATCTAAGCAGCAAATACAGTTATTTTTTAGGCGGATACTTTTATTGTAAAGATATTAACATTACCACTTTTTTAACGTTAATGTGCCCAGATTTAATTTCCGGAATTTTTAAACTCACTACAGTGGATTAATAAATATTTGTGTATTTCAAGGAGCCATGCATGGCCAAGATTATCGAAGATATTATTGTAATTAAATTTTCAAAAATTGTTCCAGAAAAGGAACAGGATCCCGCACCAGCAGTAACTAACGATCATGTCACTGCTTTAATACAAGTTGCACAAGAATTAGTCGGCGAAGGCGTGGTTGTCGAAGTCGAAAGAGCTTAATCTAACCTAATAGAAAGAAATCAATGAGCGATAGCAAAAAACCAATTGACGCAAAGTTAATTCAACCCAAATCAACATCTACTCCTGTTCCCAAATTAACAAAACCAATTATGCCTGTGCCTGGGGCACCACAAACCGCAGTGGCCGCACCACAAGGACAACAATTTGATTTTACAAAAGTTCACGTGCATTTTGCTGTACCCTGCTACGGTGGAATGGTCAGCGAACCCACTATGACCAGCTTCTTGCGATTTACATTAATGGCTAGTAAAGTTGGACTGAACTGGAGTTTAGACACCATGGTCAACGAATCTTTGGTTACAAGGGCTCGTAATAATCTATGTGCTAAAATGATGACCAATGCTTCTGCCACACATTTTATGTTTATTGATGCAGATATTCGGTTTGAACCCGAGTCTATTTTTGGGATGATTGCTGCTGATAAAGATGTCATCGGTGGGCTGTATCCTAAGAAAAGCTTGCCCATTGACTACGTTATTAATTTAAAGAACGGTGGGCGTATCGAAGGACCTATCTTCCAAGTCGACACACAGGGCACAGGATTCTTATTGTTTAAGAAACACGTCTATGAAAAACTTATTGCTGCACATCCAGAATGCAAATATGTGGACGATATTGGCTTAGGTAAACAGTTTGAGCCGTTTATGTACAGTATTTTTGACACAGTAATCGACGAGCGCGGTCATTATCTCAGCGAAGACTGGACATTCTGCCGTCGTTGGCAAGCACTGGGCGGTGATATTTGGGGCGACAGTCGTGTTCTATTGAATCATATTGGTCATTATGAATTTAAGGGCGATCTTGCAGCTTTGGAACGAAAAGGCCTTAGACGAGTTGACGTAAATAGCCCTGAAGGCAAAGCAGCAGTAGAAGCTCAATTGAAAGCTGCACAAGAAGCTCAGGTAAAACAAAATGAGCCAAATCCTGCCTGAATTAGAAAATTTAAAATTTAAAATAGGCTTAAGTGGAACATACTGGGACAAAAAGCCCCAGTATTCCATTTTGCTGAACAAAATTAAACTACACTCAGGTGAAATAAATGAACCCAGCGATCAAATTTTTTACATAGAGTTTCAAGCCGAATGCACTGAAGACTCTGACAATATTTTAGAAATCAGACTTGAAAATAAAGAAGATTCAGACACTGTACAAAATGCAGAAAAAACTGAAATTCTTAAGGACATGTTATTGAATATCCATAGTATAGAAATAGACGAAATTGCCATGGATCAATTAATATGGTCAAAAAGTCAATTTTTGCCTGATGATGCTGCCAGACCCTTATTAGACAATTGTGTTAATTTAGGGTGGAACGGTGCTTATACATTTAAATTTACTAGCCCGTTTTACCTATGGTTATTGGAATCTCTGTAATTTCAAAAAACAATCAATATATCCAAATCAATAAATACTACATTAACCAATAATGTAAGTATGTACGCTCACGAATTATACGAACAAAATAAACCCAGAGTTGTTGTCACATATCCTGGTAGATTTCAGCCTTTTCACCAAGGTCATGCTGGTGTTTTTGCACAATTGCAGAAAAAATTTGGGAGGGACAGTGTTTATATTTTAACTAGTAACGACACTAGTTCAGCAAAAAGTCCGTTTAATTTCTCGGACAAATATCAGCTAATGACCGCAGCTGGAGTTCCAGGAGATAAAATAATCGAAACCAATCAGATGTACAAGTTACCTGATTCCATTGATGCTGCTAATACTATATTCATAACTGCGGTGGGCGCACCAGATGCTGATAGATTAAATCCCGACACATATACTAAAAGAGATCAAAAAGACAAAGAAGGCAATATTACTAAGCCTGCAGGTAGTCCTAGCTACTATAAAATTTGGAACGATAAAGAACAGCCTGTAACAGCCGATCAACACGGATATGTTATAGTGATTCCAGAGATACACAAAGAAATTACAATCAAAGGTAGAAAATATGACGTAAGTCACGGCACTGAGTGTCGTAACTTATGGAATACTTTTAGAAATGATTCCAAAGCTAGAAAAGAATTTTTGTCACAGATGTATACCAGACCCAGTCAAGAACTAGCTGTAATCTTTGACAAAATACCGCAGACTACCTCAGAAGACGTTGGCGCCGATAGTCAGACTAGCACCAGTCCTATACATGGAATAAAAGAACAAACTCAGTACGAGGCCTTTGACCAACCTTACAAGACCAAATCAGAAAAGAGTGAGTATGGCGATATTGACATGTTGGCCAAACTACCAGATGGCACAAATTTAAGCATCATGTTCAATCAAGAATACGATGGCGAAGGCGAAGAAGTCACGCAAGTTCAGTTCTATAGAAACAATAGCCAAGAAGTCACCGGTGAAGGCGATGCACAAAGAATATTTGCCACAGTATTAAATGCTATACAAAAGTTCATTAAAAAACAAAAACCACAGAGATTAACTTTCTCTGCCAGTAAAGAACCCGAAGCTGATATGGTGGCAACAGGCGCCCGCGCAAATCCCGAAAGTCGCGCTAAATTATATGACAGACTGGTACAGCGTTATGCTAAGGCTTTGGGTTACAGGGCTTTCAGAGCAGACAATGGAAAGATGGTTATATACGAATTGAGTAGAATTGACAAAGGTGTAGCCGAAGATGCTGCCGGAGTTGGTGTTGTAGCCAAAAACAAAAAGATGGCCAAAGATCCACGATACAGCATGAGCATTACCAAAGATGTTAAGCCAAGCACTCCTAAAAATATGCTACGTGCTTTTAGGTTGTCTGAGGACTCCGCAGTCAGCGAAGAGCAGATTATAAGTATGGTAAAAAGTTTTTTACCATTGGCTGTGAAAGAACTTAAAATTAAAACTTTGCCAAAAATTATTATAAAGAAACATATTGAAACACACGATGGACAGGCTACCTTTGGCCGTTTTGTCAATGAAGAAGAAAAAATATATCTTGGCATTGCCGATAGGCACCCTGTGGATATACTGAGAACACTGGCGCACGAACTAGTACACTTCAAACAACACGAGCAAGGTAGAATGGAGCCTGACTCAGGCGACACTGGTAGTCCCATTGAAAATGAAGCCAATGCTGTTGCAGGTGTACTAATGCGTTATTTTAATAAAAAATATCCCGATGCAGTTAAGTCTTCAGCAGTATCCTTAGATGAAAGTCTTTTTGAGCGATATCAGCAGTTTAAAGAAAATGGCGACGAAGCTGACGAAATTAAAAAACAAAAAAATCTAATACCTTATCCCAAAGGCACAGTCAAAGTAGATGTCAGTGATGTCTATGATTGGTATAAAATAGGACAGGAAATCAGCGACCTAGACGATGCCGATCCCGCAGACTTTGGCAAAGGTCCTCCACAAACAGTTATGGCATTTGGCAGCGAGCCTGAAGAACATCGATACTTAAAAGATCTAAAAAAGTTGGGCTTAAAAACACACGACATAGATGAAAACTTTGCCGATGGTCGTAACCCACAGGACAAAGGCGACAGCAAACGATATAATGTGCCGACTAAAGGTAAAATATCTACTCTGAGAAAGATTGCTAAACAAGGCGGCCGACGAGGACAATTAGCCCATTGGGCGGCCAATATGCGTAGTGGTAAAAATAAAAAATGAAACAAGTTGAACTGACCTGCGAAGTACGCTGCTTGGATGAAGCAGAAAATCAATCATATCGACTATACATTGATGACAATTTAATAACCGAAAGAACATGGATTTGGCCATATCATTTTCGTATAAAAGAACATGTATACATAGATATAGAACCTGGCGAACACACAATAAGAGTAGAACCAGTGGACAAAAAATTTACTAAATTTTATGTAAATGCCCTGCATTTAGATGGCTATCCCACTGGCAAAGTCAGCGGAGTATTTAAAGCTCTCTAATAAATATAGTAATATTACGGATTAAAACTATGAAAAGTGAACATTTTTTAAAAGAAGGCTTTGTGGAAGACGCATCAGACGTACATGCTGACCACGAAGTACAAATGGCTAGATCAGATTTATTTCATGCCGCAGAAGATGCGCTGGTATTACATAAATTACTGAGAAACGTCAGTGAACAGCAGGGACTAGAAGGGTGGGTAGCTGCTAAGATTACTCTGGCCAGTGACTATTTAAAAACTGTTCGTGAATACATAGAATATGAATTGATGACTGCGGCCAGCGAACAGCCCATGCTGCCAATAGCAGAAGGTTCAGGTCCTAAAGAAAAACAAAAGACTCCTTACAGAGACATTAACAGTCCAGACTACAAGGACGCGGCTGATAAGCAAAAACAACGAATGGCCAAAGATGCTGCTGCAGAACCAGGTAAGAAATTAGCAGATAAGATTGCAAAAAAAGATGTATCGGAAGGCTCTGTCACTAAAAAACCGCAACCATATAACGATCCAGACTGGACCAAAAAACTATCTAAAAAACAATTAGATGCACTAGCAGGTCCAAAATACAAAAAAGATAAAAAAGAGCAAGGTGTGGCAGAAGGGTCAGATGAAAAACAATCATTTAAAGTATCTTATCACAATCCTAAAACAAGACAAGACAAAGTAGTAACAATTAAAGCCCTCAATAAAGATGAAGTATTGGATTATTGTGCCAATAAAGGTTATAAAAATGTACACGTTGAGCAGGGTGTCTCAGAAGATGATTCAGCAGTACAATCGTTTTTAAGTAAAGGCGGAAAGATTCAACAACTGCCATATAAAAAGCCTCGCAAAGCAGATAAAACCGATTACGGCAGTAAACATATTGGCGGTAGCGGCGATAAGATGAAAGCCAGTCGTACTGGTACTGCTGCTAAAACACAGGGTAACAAGGTAGCAGGAATGTCAGAAGGATCAGCCTGTAACCAAACCATGGAAGGTAAAAGTTGTCCAATGCATGGATTAAAAGAGTGCCCCGGTTACAAATCTTCTATAGAAGAAACCACTGCTGGTAGTGTTGCTGGCGTAGTTAATCCTACTCCAAAGAATAAAGCCAAAGTTGGTACATTGTTTGGTGGAACATACAAGCAGAAAAAAACAAAGGCATAATATGTCAGACATGCGCCGCCTAATAGAAACTGTTGACTCTGGTACTTCTAAAACAAAAGTCGACGAAGCTTTACCATTGATAGGAGCAGGACTTGCAGCTGGTGCAAGATTGGCAGCACCTTATGTGGCAAGAGCAGGCAGTGCTATAATGAAGGGCCTAAGAGGAACCCCAAAGCCCCCGACTACACCACCTGTGGTTACACCATCCGGAGTAACTCCAACCATTCCCCCTAATGTAAATGTTCCTGCAGTTATGCGTAGGCCCCCTACTGCACCAAGCACGCCAGCAACAGCAGCCAGACCTCCTGCAGGTACTCAGGCACCCACACCCGCGCCACAAACAGGACAAGGCCCAGCTGTTTGGCGTAATCCCAGAACTGGTGAGACAACTACTACTCCACCCGGAGGCCCAGCAACAGCACCTAGACCAGCAACAAGACCAGCTGAGCCTGCACCAGTAGCCCAGCCAGCACCTGCAGGACAAGTACCAACATCGGCCCCTAGTACACCTCCTGGAAGTTTTCAACAGGGTAATTATAGAATAACATCTCAACCTCCTACTAGAGTGCCAACTGGATCAAGTACTCCGCCTGGATACACTGGTCCTACTACACCAAGGCCCGCTAGAGATCCTTTTGCAAATCCAACATTTAAAGATACTTCGGGCCCCGAAAGAGCTGCCATAGGCAGCGCTCGTCGTCAAGCAGCAGATGCTGCCAAAAAAGCAAGCAATGACCAAAAGAGAAAAATTGCTACCGCTGCTGGTTTGGCGGCTATTCCTAGTTCCTTAGGCAATGATGACCGAAAACCTGGGGGTGGTGGTGCTCAACCTGGAGGCGCCACAAGTTCTTCAGCTCCTAGTCCACAAACTAACACTGATACAAATCAGGATATAGATTGGGATAAAGTGGTATGGGTTGAACCACCAGCACCAACAACCACTACAACAACAACAGCAAACGTAGAACCAACAACCACTACAACAACAGCAAACGTAGAACCAGCTAGAGCAGAACCAGCTAGAGCAGAACCAGCTAGAGCAGAACCAGCTAGAGCAGAACCAGCTAGAGCAGAACCAGCTAGAGCAGAACCAGCTAGAGCAGAACCA
>Ga0315906_10005834_pt1 | contig 15395 bp, 13 predicted proteins | sample LakEriMetagenome_4_FD_203526 | JGI IMG/M metagenome (GOLD analysis project Ga0315906, IMG submission 203526) | Freshwater fungal communities from buoy surface, Lake Erie, Ohio, United States - Buoy 2 MA122 | ecosystem: Environmental > Aquatic > Freshwater > Lake > Lake biofilm | place: USA...
ATTAATAGTGCCATCGAAACAATTGCAAAGCGTAACAATGCAACGGTTGCGCAAGTTCGGCAACAACTGCAAGCGTCGGGTATCCCTTGGTCTGACTACGAAAATCTTATCCGCCGTGAGTTGTTGTTGGAGCGGTTGAGGCAGACCGTCGTGGATCGCACGATTCTGATTACTGACGGCGAAGTGGATGCATTTTTGCGTGAACAAAAAGCCCGTGAGGCCGGCGGTTTGCCGGCCGTGCGACCGACTCCCGCGCCTGCACCACCACCGCCTCCTCCACCGAAGCCGCAGGCAGTGCAGCCAGCCATTATGGGTATCGCCCAAATTTTGGTGCGGGTACCTGAGGGAGCTTCGACCGAGGAGGTTGCCGCGCTGCGCAAAAAAGCGCAGGACTTACTCGCTCGGGTTCGCAAGGGGGAGAGCTTTGAAAGTGTGGCTAAAGCCTCATCGGATGGGCCAGAGGCGAGCCTTGGCGGCGATTTGGGCGTGCGCCCTTTGAATGGTTGGCCAGACCTTTTTCTTAAGGCTGTAGCCAATGTGCCTGATGGACGAATCAGTAATATTCTTCAAAGTCCAAATGGCTTTCACATCCTGAAGGTGGTCGGTCGTGCTGGGGGCGCTCCACCACCTCAAGCGCAGCCTGCACCCCCGCCCCCACCAACGAGTGCGGATCCACAACTGCCCAAAGGTCCGATGCCTGTTCAGCAAACGCAAGCGCGCCACATTTTGCTCAAGAGTTCGACTGTGATGACGGACGACGTCGCGCGCCAACGACTATTGGGGATACGCCAGCGCATTGTTCAGGGTGGAGAATCTTTTGGTGATTTGGCCAGGCGCTTCTCAAATGACACCTCGGCTCCGCAAGGCGGTGATTTGGGCTGGTTAAATCCAGGCGAAACAGTCCCTCCATTCGAGAAGGCTATGAATGCGCTGAAGATAGGCGAAGTCAGTGAACCTGTGAAGAGTCCATTTGGCTGGCATCTGATTCTCGTCGAAGGCCGTCGTACTCAAGATATGGCGGATCAGTATTTGCGCAATCAAGTCCGTCAGCGCCTTTTCATTCAACGCTCTGATGCGGAGTTTGAGGCTTGGCTCCAACGCGTGCGTAACCTGTCCTTCATTGATAATCGCCTCGAGAAAACAGAGCGGCTAAACAGGAATTAACGCGTGACTGCGCACCAGGCACGCAAACGCTTCGGCCAAAATTTCTTGGTAGATTTGGGGGTAGTCGATGCCATCGTTAGAGCGATTGCCCCTAAACCCAAAGATCTGATGATTGAAATTGGGCCGGGGCTGTCGGCGTTGACAGCGCCGCTGCTTGATCATCTAGAAAAACTGACTGCGATTGAAATAGACCGCGACTTGGCGGCGCGCCTTAGGCAGCGGTTTTCGGCTGATCGGCTGGCGGTTATCGAGGCCGATGCCTTGGAGGTGGACTTCTCTCAGTTTGGTCAAGGGTTGCGCATTGTCGGCAACTTACCCTATAACATTTCTAGTCCGTTGCTTTTTGCCTTGGTCGATTGTGCGGATCTGGTCTGTGATCAGCACTTCATGCTTCAGCGCGAAGTGGTGGATAGGATGGTGGCAGAGCCTGGTAGTTCGGAATACAGTCGGCTAAGCGTGATGCTGCAGTACCGCTACCAGATATATAAGTTGTTTGATGTTGCACCGGAGGCCTTCGATCCTCCGCCGCGCGTGACCTCCGCAATCGTCAGAATGATCCCAAAAGGTGCTGAACGTTTACGGGCTCAAGATGACAAACTGTTTGCAACGGTTGTTCAGCGCGCTTTTTCTCAGCGCCGCAAAATGCTGCGTGGTGTGCTGGGTGAGTGGACGACACTCATTCCCTGGGAGAAGCTTGGCGTTCTTCCGACATGGCGTGCCGAGCAAGTTTCGGTAACGGGTTTTGTCGGTATAGCAGACGCGTTATTTGGGGCGGGCGTCCGTGCCTAGGCGACTGGCAAGCCAGACGCGCATGATGTCTTGCGCACGATCTTCAAGAAGGGTCGGCGCGCGCTGACACGCCTCAGCGAGAGTGCAGGGGCCCGACGCTAAACTAAAGGCGGCGTGGATACCCGCCTCATACAAAGCCTGATACCCATCGCCCAGCGATCCGGCAATGGCAATGACTGGAACGCCTGCTCGCTTAGCGAAGAGTGCAACGCCCATTGGAGTCTTGCCTAATAAGGTTTGCGCATCCATTCGTCCCTCGCCGGTGATGACTAAATCGGCACCTTCCATTGCGCTGGATAATCCCCCAATCTCTGCAACGACCTCTGCGCCAGGCTTGAAGGTCGTACGCAGCCAGGCGTGTGCCGCAAAGCCTAGCCCTCCTGCGGCGCCAGAACCCGGTGCATCGCGCATATCGCGACCGACTGTTTGAGCGCATAGATCTGCAAAATGATCGAGTGCTGCATCAAGTGTTTGCACCTGAGCGGGCGTTGCGCCTTTTTGTGGTCCAAAGATTGCTGAGGCGCCCTTGGGGCCACACAAGGGGTTATTCACATCAGAGGCGATCGTGACTCGAATGTTTGCCAAGCGAGGGTCAAGCTTGCTGGCATCTAGCCTGGCAAGTTGCGCAAGCGCTAATCCGCCGCGAGCAAGCGTTTCATTGTTTGAATCCAGGAAGCGCAGCCCTAAGGCCTCAAGCATTCCCGCCCCTGCATCGTTTGTCGCAGAACCGCCAAGACCTAAAACGATATGTTGAGCCCCTGCATCAAGCGCATACTTGATGAGCTGGCCTACGCCATAGCTTGTTGCACGCAAGGGGTCGCGCTCGTGGGGCGCGATGTGTTCTAAACCTGCTGCGCAGGCCATTTCGATGACTGCAGTGTCTTCAGGTAAGAGCGCCCAGGAGGCCTTAATAGGGCGCCCAAGCGCATCTAGAACAGTGTGGGTTTGACGCTCGCCAGCAGTCGCGCCTAGGATGGCCTCGACAGTGCCCTCACCGCCATCAGCCATCGGCACACGCACGATCGTTGCCTGCGGAATCGCACGCTTAACACCGCGCTCAATTGCCAAGGCGACTTCGGGAGCCGAGAGCGATTCTTTGAAGGAATCCGGAGCGATGACGATTTTCATTTAAAAGAGCACAGCAGTCTGAAGAGTGTGGATTAGTCGAATTTCTTTTGAACAAATTCGATCTTATAGCCGTCAGGATCTTCAACAAAGGCGATCACGGTTGAGCCATGTTTCATGGGACCTGCTTCACGCGTTACTTTCCCACCCAACTCTTTGACCCTGTCGCAAGCTTCGTAGGCATTTTCGACTTGCAGCGCGATATGGCCGTAGCCTGTCCCGAGATCGTAAGAGGAGGTATCCCAGTTGTAGGTGAGTTCAAGTGCTGGTCCGTCGCGCTCATCTTGATAGCCTACGAAGGTGTTGGTGAAGCGACCGCTAGGGTACTCGGTGCTTCGAAGTACGCGCATACCTAATACTTTTGTGTAAAACTCGATTGAGCGATCAAGATTTCCAACGCGTAACATGGTGTGAAGAATTCGCATAATGAGACCTCAGGATTGCGTAAGTGAATTGAAAGAGTAATGTTGATCATGATAACCGTTCGCACGCACGGTTAGATTTCTGGAATGCCATCCGGGGTGTGATGGCGGAGAATATTTTTAGCGAGATGAAAATCTGGGTAAAGTTGTTCGACTTCCAACCAGAAATCTTGGCTGTGATTCATTTCCCGTAGGTGCGCAAGTTCGTGAGCGATGACGTAATCAATCACCATCGGTGAAAAATGAATGAGGCGCCAGTTCAGCATGATGTTGCCATCACTCGTACAAGAGCCCCAGCGAGTCGCGGCGGACGATAGTCGCCATCGTCGAATCGTTAATCCGGTGGTTGTCAGAAAGTGTTTGATACGCACATCAAACCAGACTGCTGCGCGAGATTGCAGCCACGCCTGTGTCATGTCACGCATGCGATGGGTGTCAGCGTCGTTGGGCAAGGGTAGCCAAAGTGCTTGACCGGCTTGTGGTGCATCAGGATTGCCTTCGAAGTACGGTGAGCCATGCGGAACATGGGGCCCGGGTACACCACTGCGCAATACAATACGGCATCCCATGTAGGGTAGTTCGCCGCCGGATTGCCAGCGCGTTTCTGCCATCGCTAAGCGTTGCTTGCGGGATTGCCAGTCTTGCAGTTTGGCTAGAATCCAAGGCATTTTTTCGATCACTGCAGCATCGATTTGCGACAGCGTGACCCAGTTTGGGGCGGTGACGCGTAAGCCTTCGTCGAGAATGACGAAGCCAATGCTCCGACGCCGCGAGCGCATCAACATGAAGCCGACAGATTGATCGCCATGATGGACAACTCGCCACTTCGCACCAAGCGGAATTGTGGCGGGCGCAATGGTCCAGCTTGGCTTGGGGCTGTCTGCGTCGGAAAGCAAAAGCTCGAGCTGGCTCATTGTTATTTTGAATAACGTTCGGGATTTAAGCGTTGCATTTCACCCTCGATCCATGCTTGAACTTTTTCGTTTAATTCTTCTGGGGTCAGGCCTGTCGCTTCAATGATCGGTCCGATGGAGACTGTGATGCAACCAGGTCTCTTAATGAACGCGTTACGTGGCCAGCATTCGCCAGCGTTGTGTGCGATGGGGATGATCGGCACGCCTGTACGCGTGGCGAGCAAAGCGCCGCCCATTTTGAAACGGCTCGTCTTGCCGGGTGCGATACGCGTTCCCTCTGGAAATAAGATTGGCCAGCGCCCTTCATCAAGACGTTGTTGACCCACTTTCACGACCTGCTCGAAGGCGTCGCGTCCTTTGCTGCGATCGATGGGGATCATCGCCAAGAGGGCGAGACCCCAGCCAAAAAAAGGTACGCGATGTAACTCGCGCTTATAAACAAAACATACCTCGCGCGGGAGGTGGGAGGGTAAAAACAGCGTTTCCCAGGCAGACTGATGCTTTGACAGCACAATAGCAGGTCCGTCGGGGAGGTTCTCCCAGCCTTGTACCTTCCATCGGACACCGCAAATCACTTTTGCGCCCCAAACCGCGAGGCGTGGCCAACCCATCGTTAGTTTGTAGCGCCAACTCAGGGAGAGTGGTGCCCAGAGCATGCAGGCAAAGGCGTAGGGAATAACGGTGACGATCAGAAAGAGCGTAAAAACAGTAGCGCGAAGCGCAAGCATCATTTAATTAGTCTCGGACAGAATTTGGTCGACCGCATCGGCTAAATCCCTTGCGACGCGCGTGCCTGCAGGGAGATCCCCTTTTGCTTGGGTCTTGCTGCCGTTGCCGGTCTGGACGAGCCAGGGCGCGCAGCCGGCAGCAGCCGATGCCTGCAGGTCTCGCAAGGAGTCGCCCACGGCGGGAACACCCTCTAAGGAGGTATCAAACCGCCGCCCGATATCATGAAATAAACCGGGGAGTGGTTTGCGGCATAGGCAATGGTCATCGGGGCCATGGGGACATACAAAAATAGCATCGACAGCCCCGCCTAAATGAGTGAGCGCTTTACGAAACTTTTGATGGATATCTGAAAGTGCAGTGATGTCGAAAAGCCCGCGCGCTAGACCTGATTGGTTCGAGGCGATTGCAATGGTCCAACCTGCCTGATGCAGGCGAGCTATTGCCTCTAAGCTACCGGGCAGCGGGTGCCATTCGTCCGGGTGTTTGATGTAGTCGTCGCTATCCTCGTTAATCACGCCATCGCGATCGAGAATGATCAGTTTCATGGAGCGAGCCTTGAAATGTCTGCAACCTGATTCATGAGTCGATGCAGCTGATCCAATAACGCGAGTCTATTGTTTCGTACTGCGATGTCATCAGTCATGACCATGATGTCGTTAAAAAATAGATCAACGGCGTCCTTTGTTTGAGCCAAGGTATCCATTGCCGCGACATAATCACCCGCCTTAAATTGCTGTTGGGCGAGTGGTTGGGCTTGTGCGACAGCCTTGGCAAGTGCTTGTTCAGCGGGCTCAGTTAAGAGAGTTGTTTGCACCGTTGGAAGCTGCCCTTCTGATTTTTTGAGTAGATTGCCAATCCGCTTGTTCGCAGCCGCAAGACTTGCTGCACTTGGACTTAAAGCGAATTTCTCTGCGGCGATCACGCGCGCCACGACTTGGTGCAGTGGCGGGGTGAGGGCGAGTACTGCTTCGACCGCGTTGCGATCATGCTGTGCAATCAACTGATTACGTAACCGTTCGAGAATGAAGTCTCGGACTTCAGGGATAGTTTGTTCAGACAGTGTGCCCGGTTCAAACTGCCTCGCGCTATGCGTCAGTAACTCCTCAAGCGAGAGGGGCCCCGCATGTTGTATTTTTAAAATGCCACCAGCGGTGAGTTGCTCAAAAGCGCTGATGACACCTAGCGCGGCACGACGTAAACCAAAAGGGTCGCGCTCGCCGGTAGGCGCTAAACCAATGCCCCAGATACCAATTAAGGTCTCTACACGTTCTGCAATAAACAAGATCGCGCCGATCATGTTGACCGACGTAATTGGAGTGTCTAGACGGATACGGTATTGTTCAGCGAGCGCTTGCACGACTTCAGGTGCTTCGTTGTCACCGCGAGCGTAATACGCACCCATGATGCCCTGCAGTTCAGGAAACTCACCCACCATGTTTGTCGTGAGATCTGCTTTGGCGAGTTCAGCAGCGCGCTCAGCCTGCGCTGCATCCGCACCAAGCGTCTGTGCAAGGTAGGCCGCAATCGCGCGAACACGGCTAACGCGCTCTAACTGTGTGCCAAGTTTGTTGTGATAAACGATTGAGTCAAGTTGGGCGACACGCGCGTGTAAGGGCGTTTTGCGATCGGTTTCAAAGAAGAACTGCGCATCGGCCAGACGGGGCCGCACGACGCGCTCGTTGCCTTCGATGATCGCTCTCGGATTGTCCGTGGGCATATTGCTCACGATTAGGAACTGATTGGTGAGAGCGCCCGTCTCTTTGTTGAATAGCGGAAAGTATTTTTGATTCAGCCGCATTGTCAGAATCAGACATTCCTGCGGCACTGCTAGAAAACGCTCTTCAAAGGTTCCGACATACACGGCGGGTGCTTCAACTAGCGCAGTGACCTCATCGAGTAGTGCATCAACTTCTGGGCCTGTGCCAAGGCTGGCTTGAAGTTGATGTGTTTGGGCTTGCAGCTGTTTGACAATTTGCGCACGACGCAAGGCAAAACTTGCCGTGACTTTTCCGGTTGTCGCTAGCTGGACTTCATAAGTATCGGCGTCCTCTATCGTTATAGGGCCTGGATGTAGGAACCTGTGCCCAAATGTTTGCCGATCGGATTGCAAGCCAAGAATAGTTGCAGGAATAATTTGCGAGCCGTGCAAGGCAATGAGCGCATGCGCAGGACGTACAAACTTAACTGCTGTTTCGCCATCTGCAAGTTGATACTTCATCACTTTGGGAATCGGCAGAGCGGCAATGCTGGTCTCAATTGCGCCTTGCAAGGCATCGCTAAGTTTTGCCCCAGCTGCTGTTCCACTTGCGACAAGATATTCTTGCTTGCCATCTGATTCACGCGCGAGCGCGCTGATGTCCATCGACTCCCAGCCTTTCGCGGCTAATTTCTTTAACAAAGCAGGCGTTGCAACACCGTTTGCATCGAGCCCAACTTTAACGGGCATGAGTTTTTCAGAGAATGACTGATCGGGTGCAACCGCTAGGACAGCGCTGAGCCTGACCCCGAGTCGACGCGGTGTGGCAAAGGGTTCGATGGTGCAGGTTGCCTCGATTAACCCAAGTGTTTGTAGGGCGTCGTGCAGACCTTGGGCAAAGGCTTGGCCAAGTTTCGGCAGCGCTTTTGGGGGTAGCTCTTCTGTGAAAAGCTCAACGAGGAGGGCGCGGCTAGACATTAGTTTGCCCCCTTGTTTGGATGCAGCATAGGGAAACCTAGTTTCTCGCGTGATTCAAAGTAGGCCTGCGCAACGGCGCGAGACAAGTTCCTAATGCGCCCAATGTAGGCGGCACGTTCCGTCACGCTGATCGCCCCGCGTGCGTCGAGCATATTGAATGTGTGAGCGGCCTTTAGGGTTGCTTCATAGGCCGGCAAAGCCAAGGGGACTTCCATCAGTCGTTTGGCGAGTGTTTCAAAATCGGTAAAGTGACGGAATAGCGTTTCTGCATCCGAATGCTCAAAGTTGTATGTCGACTGTTCGACTTCGTTTTGATGAAATACATCGCGATAGAGAACCTTGCCACGAGGTCCTTCGGTCCAGACAAGATCGTAGACACTTTCAACGCCTTGCAGGTACATGGCGAGGCGTTCAAGGCCGTAGGTGATCTCTCCGGTCGTGGGGGTGCAATCTAAGCCCCCTACTTGCTGAAAATAGGTGAACTGTGTGACTTCCATCCCATTGAGCCAGACCTCCCAGCCTAGCCCCCAAGCGCCAAGGGTCGGATTTTCCCAGTCGTCCTCAACAAAGCGAATGTCATGCTCTGTCGGTTTGATTCCTAAAGCGACCAGTGAGCCAATGTATAGGTCCAAAATATCAGGCGGCGCAGGCTTAAGGACTACTTGATACTGGTAGTAGTGTTGCAGACGGTTTGGGTTTTCGCCATAGCGGCCGTCTTTGGGGCGGCGCGAGGGCTGGACATACGCCGCGCGCCAAGGCTCTGGGCCTATTGCACGTAAAAAGGTGGCGGTATGGGAGGTGCCGGCACCGACCTCCATGTCATAGGGTTGGAGCAGGGCGCAACCCTGTTTGTCCCAGTATTCTTGCAGGCGCAGAATAATTTGCTGAAAGGTGAGCATCGAGATATTCGGTTAGGTCCGTAAGCGTGCCATTTTAGCTTGCGAGCGGCCTTGGTGTGGGGGATGGGGGAGGCGTTCGACGCCCGCGCTTCGTGAATCGCCTATGATTTAGTCCATCTAATCAAAATCTAACTGTTTTAGCCTTGTTTTTGAGGAGTTTTCATGTCGAGTCTGGTGAGTGTCGATGAGGCAGCTGGGGTGCTAATCATCACGATTAATCGTCCTGAGGCGCGTAATGCGATTAGCTTTGAAACAGCGCAGCAATTGTCTGTGGCGTTTGAAACGCTTGATGCCCGAGAGGACTTGCGCATTGGGATCTTGACCGGTGCTGGTGGAACGTTTTGTTCGGGAATGGACCTCAAGGATTTCGCCAAGACCCGTAAGCGCTCTTCGGTGCCAGGCAAGGGATTTGCCGGTTTAAATGAGGCGCCACCTCAAAAGCCCCTTATTGCTGCCGTGGAAGGTTTCGCCGTTGCAGGTGGTTTTGAAATGATGTTGGCATGCGATCTGATCGTGGCAGCGAACAATGCGATGTTCGGGTTGCCTGAGGTTAAGCGTGGTCTGGTTGCCGGCGGTGGTGGCTTGGTGCGTCTCCCACGACAAGTTCCGTATCACATTGCCATGGAAATTTTGCTAACGGGGGAAATGTTCCCAGCCTCGCGCGCCCAGCAATATGGGTTGATTAATGTAATGACCGACCCTGGTCAGGCGCTGGGAGAGGCGATGAAGCTGGCCCGCAAGATCTGCGAAAATGGTCCGTTGGCGGTGCGCACCTCGAAAAGCGTACTGGTGCAGGGTCTAGATTTCCCCGCGGCAAAAATGTTCGATTTGCAACGCCCTCTGACAGATCATATTTTTATGTCAGAAGACGCTAAAGAAGGCGCAACCGCTTTTGCAGAAAAGCGTAAGCCTGTCTGGCGCGGCAAGTAAATAAGTTTTTGGTGTCATTGATTTCAATTATTGTTTCGTAGATAGGTACACATATGTCCGTCACTATTAAAGAAGAAGACTTCATCGCCTCGATCGCTGATGCGATCCAGTTCATCAGCTACTACCATCCGGCTGATTACATCAAACACCTTGCGCGTGCTTACGAGCGTGAGGAAAGTCCTGCTGCGAAGGATGCCATTGCACAGATCCTGACCAACTCGCGCATGAGCGCAGAGGGGCGTCGTCCGATTTGTCAGGATACGGGTATCGTCAATGTGTTCTTAAAAATCGGCATGAGTGTGCGATTTGATACCAAGCGAACCATGCAGGAGCTATGCGATGAAGGCGTGCGTCGTGGTTATCTGAATCCTGAAAATCCACTGCGCGCGTCGGTTCTTGATGATCCGATTTTCTTGCGTAAAAACACAAAAGACAATACGCCCTGTATCGTTAGTGTCGAGCTCGTGCAAGGCGATACTGTCGATGTGCAGGTCGCTGCTAAAGGTGGTGGCTCAGAAAACAAATCGAAGCTCGCGATGTTGAACCCGAACGATTCGATTGTGGATTGGGTACTCAAGACTGTTCCGACAATGGGTGCAGGTTGGTGTCCGCCTGGCATGTTGGGAATTGGCGTGGGTGGGACTGCTGAGAAAGCTGTTTTGATGGCTAAGCAATCGCTCATGGAAGATCTGGATATGTACGAACTACTTGAGCGTGGTCCAAAAAATAAAATTGAAGAGCTGCGTATCGAGCTATACCACAAGGTCAATGCATTGGGTATTGGTGCCCAAGGGCTCGGTGGGTTGACGACGGTTCTAGATGTCAAGATTCAGACCTTTGCGACGCATGCTGCGTCTTTCCCTGTCGCCATGATTCCAAACTGTGCCGCGACGCGCCATGCGCATTTTGAGTTGGATGGATCCGGCCCAGCTCATTTGCATCGTCCGTCGTTGTCGGATTGGCCTGATGTGCATTGGGCGCCAGACTATAAGTCGTCAAAACAGGTGGACTTAAACAAGCTGACGCGTGAAGAGGTCGCGAGCTGGAAGCCCGGCCAGACGCTCTTGCTCAACGGAAAAATGCTCACGGGACGCGATGCCGCACACAAGCGCATTCAAGATATGTTGGCCAAGGGTGAGAAGTTGCCTGTTGAATTCCACGGCAAAACGATTTATTACGTGGGGCCTGTGGATCCCGTGGGTAATGAAGTGGTTGGACCAGCGGGTCCGACGACCTCCACACGTATGGATAAGTTTACTGACATGATGCTTGAGCAGACGGGCCTGTTTGCGATGATCGGAAAAGCGGAGCGTGGTCCTGCGACGATTGAATCGATTCGCAAACATAAATCGGCGTATTTGATGGCGGTGGGTGGGGCTGCGTATTTGGTGTCCAAGGCGATTAAGGGGGCGAAGGTAATCGGTTTCGCTGACTTGGGTATGGAAGCCATTTACGAGTTTGATGTCGTTGATATGCCTGTGACTGTGGCAGTTGATTCAACCGGTACATCTGTGCATACCACTGGCCCCAAAGAGTGGTCAGCCAAGATCGCCGGCATTCCCGTCGTCACTGCGTAATTAGGATTTGCCAAGAATCTCTTTGAGAATCTCGTCAGTGTGCTCGCCAAGCATGGGTGCAGAACGCTTGTACTGAATCGGAGTTTCTGAAAACCGCATGGGGCTTGCAGTGGTGGGTGCGGTACCGCCCACGGGATGAGGAATGTTTTTCCAAAGGTCCCGAGCAATCACTTGCGGATGTGCAAACACCTGATCAATCGTTTGGATCGGGCCGCAAGGCACACCGACCGCCTCGAGCTTTGCAATCCAAGCGTCTCGTTCACCCGTTGCCATAATTTTTTCAAGCAAGGGGATCAGTTCACCGCGATTCAAGATACGAGCGCGATTGGTGGCGTATTTCGGATTCGTACCGTAGTCGGGAAGGCCGATTGCCGTGCAATAGGACCGAAATTGCGAGTCATTACCTACTGCGACGATCATGAAGCCGTCAGAGGTCTTGAAAACCTGATAAGGCACAACGTTCTGATGCGCGTTGCCCGCCCGCTTTGGTGCTTGACCGGACGTCATGAAGTTTAGGTTTTGATTCGCCAACATCGAAATATGGCAATCGAGTAAGGCGATATCGAGATGTTGTCCGAGTCCGCTGTGGTTGCGCTCTTGGATGGCAGCCAGAATTGCGACTGACGCATACATTCCGGTGATGATGTCAGTGACCGCGACGCCTGCTTTCTGTGGACCACCACCGGGCAAATCGTCCCGCTCTCCGGTGATGCTCATGAGCCCACCCATGCCCTGAATCATAAAGTCGTAGCCGGGACGCTCTGCATAGGGGCCTGTTTGACCGAAGCCAGTAATCGAGCAATAAATCAGCCGGGGAAACTCGTCCTTCATGCTGTCGTAGTCGAGTCCATATTGTTTCAAACCACCGACCTTAAAGTTTTCAACGAGGATATCGCAGTGCTGGGCAAGTTCTTTGACCAGTTGGATGCCTTCGGCACTCGCCAAGTCAATCTCGATCGAGCGCTTGTTCCGGTTGGTGCTTAAGTAGTACGCCGCCTCGGTTGTGTCTTCGCCGTTCTCGTCTTTCAGGTAGGGAGGCCCCCACGCGCGGGTGTCATCACCTAACTTTGGCCGTTCGACCTTAATGACATCAGCACCTAAGTCGGCGAGGTTTTGTGTGCACCACGGTCCGGCTAAGACGCGAGAAAGGTCGAGTACGCGTATGCCTGTGAGCGGTGCTCGCCGAGTTGGATTTGTTGAAGTTGAAGCACTCTGGGTCATGCTTTAATTCCAGCGAAGCCGTGACTTAAGACAATGATGTCGCGCTCCGCGACTTTGGCTCTAAAACGAACTGCCTCAGAACCATCCTTCCAAATTTCACAAACTAATGTTTCACCCGGGAAGACGGGAGAGGAGAAGCGGGTGTGCAATGCGGTAAGTCTTGAGGCATCATTGCCGCAGACCGCTTGCACGATTGCACGTGCTGCCACGCCATAGGTGCATAGGCCGTGCAAAATTGGGCGTGGGTAGCCGGCTTTTGAGGCAACGGCAGGGTCCGCATGTAGAGGATTGTTATCTGCGCACAAGCGATAGATCAACGCCGCCTGCGGCAGAGTTGGAATCGCGCAAGTCATGTCTGGTGCACGGTCAGGCGTTGCCTCGAGCGCCGCAGGGCTTTCGTCCGATTGACTCAAGCCGCCATCACCACGACAAAACGTTGTTGAGCCAATCGTCACCAAAAGATTGCCGTTTGCGTCGTGCAGAGTCCGTTCACTTAATACCAGCGCACCTTTGTCTGCCCCTTTATCAATGACGTGTGTGATGCGGGTGCGTCCGATGACGCGTCCAGTGGCAGGAAGTGGGCGATGAATCGTTAGTCGTTGTTCACCATGTACAAGTTTGACCCAGTTAATGCCTGCTTTCGGATCTTTCATCCAAAAGCCTGGATAGCCCAAGACAACAGCCATTGTTGGAAAGGCCTGAAGGTCTTGTTCGTAGACGTACTTCAGGTGGTCAGGGTTGGTGGGTTCCTGACCAAACCCAATACCAAGCGCGTAAAGAATACTGTCGTTTTCGGTATAGGTTTGATCGACCTCAGGGAATTTCCAGTTTTTGATGAGTTGGTAATCCATGATTAGATCGGATCCCAATCAATTGCATCGGGTGAGCGCTCAAGCGCCATAAAGTGATGCTTCATGGCGGGCGCTGCGATGTCGGCAATCGCCTCAGGCGTCCAGCCCGTGCTCATGTGTACCGAGCGGATGGGGCGAGGCTGGCTGAACAACATGATTTCGTTTGCGCGCACACCAAAGATTTGACCCGTGACTTCGCTCGCCCTGTCGCTTCCAAGATAGACGGCCATTGGAGCGATCTTATTGGCTTCCATCTTTTGCAGCTTGGTGACGCGTGCTTTCTCTTCGTCTGTATTTGCGGGAATGGAGCTTGTCATGCGGCTCCAGGCGAAAGGGGCGATACAGTTTGAACGCACATGGTAGCGCGCCATATCTAAAGCGATCGACTTCGATAGCGCTGCGATTCCTAACTTGGCCGCAGAGTAGTTCGCTTGACCAAAGTTACCGATCAGACCAGAGGTCGAGGTCATGTGCACAAAGGCACCAGACTCTTGTTCGCGGTAATAGTTTGCAGCAGCACGACTGACATAAAACGTACCGTTAAGGTGAACGTCAATGACTTGTGTCCATTCTTCTTCACTCATTTTGTGAAAAACACGATCACGCAAATTGCCGGCGTTATTCACAACAATGTCGATACGTCCGAATGTTTGTACAGCCGTTTCGATAATATTGTTAGCAGTTACGCGCGTCGCAACGCTATCGGTATTGGGAACCGCTTGGCCGCCTGCCTTAATAATCTCCTCGGCAACCTGTTGCGCGGGTCCGGCACCGGTGCCTTCGCCGGCCAAGCTTGCGCCGATGTCATTGACGACAACTTTTGCGCCCGCAGCGGCCATGGCAAGCGCGATACCGCGTCCAATTCCACCGCCTGCACCCGTGACCACTGCAACTTTGCCTGCCAACATTCCGCTCATTACTGCTCTCCTGTAAATCGATTGTTCATTACCTTAACGCATTCGGCATGCTGCGGTGCGCAAGGCAAAGCGAGACACGTTCCTACGGTGTTCAAGCAATAGTAGATTTTTTCTTTCAATAGGGGTATTCGCCATTCGCTAGGGCAGAGTTCGTTATTTTGGAAATATGCCTCGCGCCCGAGGCGTGTTGTCAGTAGACGCAGGGATAACCCTGATTTTTCTGCTCTGTAGCGAGAAAGATGTTTGAAAAGAATTGACGGGTATTATTGTTCTATGAACCGACTAGATTGCACTTGGGACAGCCATGGGTTTTAGAAAATCATTGGGTTCACGCAGCTATGTGTTTGCGGATTTAAGATCTTTGATGGCCAAGGCGAGCCCCTTGCGGTCTGGGGACTGTTTGTCGGGTGTGGCGGCCGCCACATCGGAGGAGCGAATTGCCGCAGCCCTTATTCTCGCTGAGGTACCGCTAAAACGATTTCTTGACGAACCGCTCATCCCCTATGAAGAAGACGAGGTCACGCGTGTGATCTTGGATGATCACCAACCCGATGCGTTTGCACGCCTTTCAGGTCTGACTGTCGGAGACTTGCGCAATTGGCTCCTCTCCGACGCGGTGGGGACAGAGGATCTAGCCCAGGTCGCTCGGGGATTAACGCCTGAGATGGTGGCAGCGGTTTCTAAGCTCATGAGAAATCAAGACTTGATTTTGGTGAGTGCAAAGTGTCGGGTCGTCACTCGCTTTCGGAATACATTGGGATTAGATGGCTGCCTGTCAGTCAGGCTTCAGCCCAACCACCCCACCGATGACGTGCGGGGAGTAGGAGCCTCGATCATCGATGGTTTATTAAATGGCGCAGGAGACGCTGTCATTGGTGTGAATCCCGCCTCAGATAATCTACGTGAAACAAGCCGCATCCTTTTGTTGTTAGATAAAGTGCGTCAAAAATTTGATATTCCCACGCAAACTTGCGTCCTGGGGCATGTGACGACGACGCTAAAGGCAATCGAGGGTGGACTGCCTGTCGACCTGGTCTTTCAGTCGATTGGTGGAACAGAGGGCGTCAATCGTAGTTTTGGTGTGAGTGTGGCTTTGTTGGAAGAGGCTTATGCTGCTGCGTTGTCTTTGGGGCGGGGCACCGTAGGCAATAACGTGATGTATTTTGAAACGGGTCAAGGTAGC
>Ga0315906_10005838_pt1 | contig 15388 bp, 13 predicted proteins | sample LakEriMetagenome_4_FD_203526 | JGI IMG/M metagenome (GOLD analysis project Ga0315906, IMG submission 203526) | Freshwater fungal communities from buoy surface, Lake Erie, Ohio, United States - Buoy 2 MA122 | ecosystem: Environmental > Aquatic > Freshwater > Lake > Lake biofilm | place: USA...
AGCTAGTTGGTGCAGACTGGCAGTCTGCACACGCTGGCACCGCCACACCGCATCGCGGTGGCCGAACGACGTGGCCGGCCGGATTCACAGAGTGCCACTCTGTGCTACCGGGGGGCGGGGGCGATGCGGACGCGGTTGCTGTGGAACGTCGATTGGCCGGCGAGGTCGCCAAGGCGGTCGGGCACGGTCCAGTTGACGGTCCGCCCGCCCGGCGAGAGCGACGCCCAACGGCCCTTCGGCGAGGCGACCACGCCGCGCCGGACGGCGTCGGTCACGACCGCCAACAGCCGGCACGAGCCGCGGTCGTTCTCCAGGCACACCTCGTCGCCGTCGCGAATGCCGCGCTCGGCCGCGTCGTCGGGATGAATCTCGACGAAGGGTCGCCCCTCGCCGGCGAGCATGCCGGGCTGGTTGGCGAAGCTCGACGTCACGAAGTGGTGGGCCGCGCCGGTAATGAGCGTGAGCATGCCCGGGGCCGCCGCGCGAAACTCGGCCGGCTCGACATAGGCGGGCAGCGGGTCGAGGCCCTCGGCCGCGAGCCGGTCGCAGCGCAGTTCCACACGGCCGGACGGCGTCGGAAACACGCCCCCAGCGAAGGGCACGCCGTCAGGCTCGGCGAACGTGTAGGGCACGGTGCCCTCGGCCTCGAGCCGCTCCAGCGTGATCCCGGCAAGGGCGGGGTTCGCGGCGCGGGAGGCGTCGAGCACGCCGCGGATCACCTCGCGTGCATCCTCGTGGAGCCAGGGCTCGGTGTAGCCCATGCCCGTGGCGAGCGACCGCATCAGGTCCCAGTTGCTCCGGCACTCGCCCAGCGGCGGGATCGCCTGCGCGTTGTATTGCAGGCTCCGCAGACCGTAGGGGCGGTGGAGGTCCACCTGCTCGAGCTGGGTCGTGGCCGGGAGCACGATGTCGGCGTAGTCGGCGGTGTCGGTCATGAACTGCTCGTGCACCACCGTGAACAGGTCGTCGCGGCGCAGCCCCGCCACGATCTTCCCGGAGGCCGGTGACGACGCCACAGGGTTCGACCCGAACACGAACAAGCTCATCACGGGGGGCTCGCACACCTCGCCGGTGAGGGCGGCGCCGAGCCGGTTCATGTTGACGACGCGGGGCTGGGGCGGGCAGGCCGAGGCATGCCCCACCGCCTCCTCGTCCCATGCCGCGTAGCCGCTCGTCGAGTAGGAGACGCCGCCGCCGCGCCTGCCGATCTGGCCCGTCACGGCGGCGAGGGCCACGATCGCGCGGATCGTCTGGCCGCCGTTCTCGTGCCGCTGCAGGCCGTCGGCGAATTTCACGAGCGCCGGGGTCGACGTCGCCCATGTGCGGGCGAGATCGACGATCGCCGCGGCGTCGAGGCCAGTGATCGCGGCGACCCGCTCGGGCGGGTAGTCGGCCGCGCGAGCGCGAAGGTCGCGCCAGCCAAGCGCGTGGGCCTCGAGCCAGGCCTCGTCGTGCCGCCCCTCGGCGAAGATCACGTGGATCAGCCCGAGGGCGAGGGCGCCGTCGGTGGCCGGATGGGGCTGCAGGTGGAGGTGGGCCCGCCGCGCGGTCGCCGTGCGGCGCGGGTCGATGACCACGAGCCTCGTGCCGCCGCGGATCGCGTCCTGCAGAAACGGCATGAAGTGGGGGCTGGTGCTGACGGGGTTGTGCCCCCAGATCACGACGAGCCGGCTGGCCAGCACGTCGGCCGGCGCCGGCGAGAACCGCGCCCCGAGCGTATGTCGCACGGCCGATTCGGCCGCCGCGCCGCAGATCGACCGCTCGAGGCCGCTGGCGCCCATGCGGTTCCAGAGGCGGGCGCCGGCGACGTCCATGTGGACGAGCCCGAGGGTGCCGCTGAAGCTGTAGGGGAGGATTGCCGCCCCACCGTATGCGGCGATGATCTCCCGCCAGCGGCCGGTGATTTCTGCGATCGCCTCGTCCCAGGAGATCCGCCGCCACTGCCCGCCCCCCTTGGGCCCTGCCCGGCGCAGCGGGTGGAGGAGCCGGTCGGGGGCGTACACCCGGTCGAGATAAGGCCGCACCTTCGCGCACAGCCAGCCCTGCGTGAAGGGGTGGTCGGGATCGGCCTCGAATTTCACCGCCCGGTCGCCCTCGACGGTGGTGAGCGTGGCGCAGGTGTCGGGGCAGTCGTGGGGGCAGGCGCCGCGGACCACGCGCAGGGCAGGGGGGGATGTCATGGGATGCGCCGGGGCGGCGGATCGGGAATTTGATCGAGGAGACCGTGGGCAGAATATCAGCCCGCCCGTACACTACACGGCCGTGCGTTCGAACCGTAGTCCACAGTTCGTAGTCAAGAGTCAAGGAGCCGAAATGAAGACCGTGATCACGACGATGGCGGTGACGATCCTGGCGACGCTGGCCGCCTCCGGGCGGGCCGCAGACGCGCCGCAGCCGGCCGACATGAGCAAGCCCGTGCAGGTGTTCATTCTCATGGGCCAGTCCAACATGGTGGGCATGGGCAAGATCGCCGGCGGCGAGGGGACGCTCGAGAACGCCGTGAAGAACAAGGGCAAGTATGGCTACCTCGTGGACGGCTCGGGCGCCTGGGTGGCGCGGCCCGACGTCCGCTTCACGCGGACGATGCAGGGCAAGGGGGTGATGGTCAACGACTGGATGGGCATCAAGGCGGGCACGATCGGCCCCGAGTTCGGCATCGCGAAGTTCGTGGGCGACGCGATCGACGGCCCGGTGCTGATCCTCAAGGCGTGCATCGGCAACCGCAGCCTCGGCTGGGATCTCCTGCCGCCGGGCAGCCAGCGGTTCGAGGAGGGGGGCAAGGTGTTTGCCGGCTACAAGGATTCCCCGGACTCGTGGGCCGTGGGCACGGAGCCCAAGCCGATCGGCTGGTATGCCGGCAAGCAGTATGACGACGACGTGGCTGACGCGAAGATGGTGCTTTCCGACCTGGCCACGTACTACCCCGGTGCGAAGGGCTACGAGGTGGCGGGCTTCTTCTACTGGCAGGGGGAGAAGGACGCGGGCAATCCCGTCCACGCGGCCCGGTATGAGCAGAACCTCGTGAACTTCATCGCTGCGCTGCGGAAAGACTTCGACGCCCCGAATGCGAAGTTCGTGCTCGGCACGATGGGCGAGTCGGTGAAGGGCAGCGGCGGCAACGGCGGCATGGTGCTTGCGGGCCAGCTCGCCGTGGACGGCAAGGAGGGCCGGCATCCCGAGTTCAAGGGCAACGTGGCCACGGTCTACACGCATCCGATGGCCCAAGGGGGCAGCGGCAACGGCCACTACGGCGGCAATGCCGAGGTCTACATGGACGTGGGTGAGGCGATGGGCCAGGCGATGGTGGACCTGCTCGGCTCGGGCGGCCCGGCCGCGAAGGGCGGGAAGGGGGCCAAGACCAAGCCGAAGCCGAAGGTGAAGGCCAAGGAGAAGGTGGCGTCGTGAAGGCCTCCGGCCTGAATCCGGTAGCCGGCCGTCTGACGCTCACGGTGACGTCGCCTGGAGCCCAGGTGCAGGCTGACCGTGTCTATTGGGCAGGCCGCTCGCCCGAGGAACGGCTCGATGCGGTCGAACGCTACCGGATCGAGGCCGGAAAATTCATTCATGAATACCCAGCCAGACTTCGAAGACTTCTTACGATTGCTCGAATCGCATCGCGTTGACTACATGATCGTGGGCGGCTATGCCGTTGCCTATCATGGGTTTCCGCGGTTCACGAAAGACATCGACATCTTTTTCTCGGACTCGCCGCAAAACATCGCCAGTCTACGGCGTGCGTTGATCGCCTTCGGCTTTCAAGCCGATTCGGTTCCGGAGGAGTTGTTGGCGAAACCCGAGAGCGTTGTGGCGATCGGTATCGAGCCCGTACGGATCGATCTCCTCAATAGAATCGCCGGAGTCGCATTCGACGAGGCTCGTACCAACACGGTGCGAGGAACCTACGGAAACGTGGCGGTGACGTTCATCGGCCGCGATGAACTACTCATGAACAAGCGTGCGACGGGTCGCCAGCGAGACCTCGGCGACGTTGAGGAGCTCGAAAATCCAGGGAGGTGATCGTGATGCGCCACACACGGCGTCGGTTTTTGGCCACCACCTCGGCGGTTGCCGCGGGTGGGGTGTTTTCCAGCAGGGCGGCCGTGCGTGCGGCTGGGCCGAATGAGCGGCCCGCGGTGGCGGTGATCGGCTGCGGCAGCCAGGGCACGGGCGACGGCCGCCGCAGCCTGCCCTACGGCGACATCGTGGCCGTCTGCGATGTCGATTCCGCCCACGCGGAACGGGCCCGAGCCAACTACACGGAGCTCATGGCTGCCAAGGGGCGGGAGACCCGCATCGACGTGACCGGCGACTATCGGGCGATCATCGATCGCGACGACATCGACGCGATCATCTGCGGCACGGTCGATCACTGGCACGTGAAGATCGCGGCCGAGGCCCTGCGGTCGGGCAAGGACGTCTACTGCGAGAAGCCGCTGACGCTCACGGTGGACGAGGGGCGGATCATCTCGAAGGTGGTGGAGCAGACGGGCCGCATCCTGCAGGTGGGCACGCAGCAGCGATCCGACGAGCGGTTTCTGCAGGCGATCGCCATCGCCCGCGCCGGTCGCCTGGGGACGATCAAGAAGGTGACCGTCGGCATCAATCACAATCCGTTCAGCAAGCCGCTGCCCGTGGCGGAGGTGCCGGCGACGCTCGACTGGGATCGCTGGAAGGGGCCGACCGAAGACGTGCCGTATCGGTTTCTGGTCGACGGCAAGGACGGGCAGAAGCTCGTCCGCGAATTGGGCGACGGCGGTGCCGACGCCTCCAACTGCCACAGGGAATTTCGCTGGTGGCTGCAGTACAGCGGCGGCAAGATGACCGACTGGGGCGCGCATCATGTGGACATCGCCCAGTGGCTGATCGACCAGTGCGGCCCGGGACAGGGGCCGCTGTCGCTCGAGCCGGTGATGCTGGAGGCGCGGGTGCCCTTCGACGAGCGGGGCAATCCGACGCTCGCCGACCGCTACAACGCCCCGCACCGGTTCACGGTCCACGCCGTCTTCCCCGGCGACCTGCTCATGGAGATCACGAGCGAGGGCCGCAACGGGATCCTCGTGGAGGGCACCGAGGGGCGGCTGTTCGTCAACCGCGGCACGATCTCGGGCAAGCCGCTGGAGGATCTGGCCACGAACCCGCTGCCGGGCGACTGGTTGGCCGACCTCTACGGCGGGCCCTTGGTGGATCATGTGCAGAATTTCTTCGACTGCATCGCGAGTCGGAAGAAGCCCGCCTCCGACGTCTGGACGCACGTGGCCGCGATCAACACCTGTCATTTGGGCAACATCGCGTTGCGGCTCAACCGGACGATCGAGTGGGACGCCGCCGCGGGTGCGATCAAGGGCGACGCGGTGGCCAACTCGATGCTGGCCCGCGACTTCCGCAAGGGCTACGAGATCGAGTTGTAGGCGGGGTGACCGCGCCGCGCTGGCGCCGACCGCACGGCACCGCGTCCGCGCCGCGCTGGCGCCGACCGCACGGCACCGCCTCCGCGCAGCGAGTAGGTGCAGACTGGCAGTCTGCACACGGTGGCACCGCCGCACGGCATCGCGATGGCCGAACGACGCGGCCACCCGTATTCCGGCAGAGTACCACTCTGCGGCTACAAGCAGGCAGGCCTGCGTTGCGGCTACACGCGGGCGGCACGGCGCTCGTCGTGTTCGAATGCGTCAGAAAACTGCTCGATCTCCGCCTTGCTCATCCCGATTCGCTTGGCCTCCGCACGCCAGCCAGCCACGGCTGCATCGACCTCGCGGATGATCACGTTCGCCCGATCGGTGGCGATGCCGAAAAAACGGCTCGCCTGGAGCGCCGCCTCAACGGTGGCCGCGGGTCCCGTTTCCTCCGCAGGCCAGGTCTTCAGTTCGCGTGCCCGGTCCGGAAAGGGATTGAGGTCGAAAGCGGGGGCGAGTCGCCAGAGTCCGCGACCAGCGTGCAGAAAGCCGTGGTTGCGCAGATGGTCGTCCACATTCGTGATCAGGATCGAGAACACCAGCCGGCGCCAGAGTTGCTCGATATCTTCGCGAACGGCGGCCCCGTGCCGCCGCAGAACATCGACGATTTCCGTGTAGAAATGCTCGCCGGAGCCATCGGAGGCGGCGCCCACGAGCGTGGCGGCCGACGCGTAGGGAATCCGTTGGCCGCCTCTCGTGCGATCGAACCGCCGGATAAGAGCCACCGGAATCCCGTCGCTCTCGACCAGCCGGGCGTCCGCCGCGTCGATTCCCGCGGTCTTGGCCAAGAGCATGGTCAACACCTCACCCTTCGTCACGGCCCGCTGATCGTGGACGCTGGGAAACTTGCCGATTGCGAGGCACCCATCGGCGTCCAAGACACTGCATTTAGGCCGCAGGCCACCGAGCGACGTGCCGCGGCCACGAAGGTATTCGAGGTCGGCGGCCGTCTCGCTCGACGTCTCGACCGCGCGGCTCGACGCCAGCAGGTGGCGAAGTTCAATGAGCGGCGGCACGGAACGCCGGCCGGGTTCCGTTGCGCGGCAATACACGCCGGCCTCGTCACGAAATCGCAGCGCGCCGATCCGGCTGACATCGTCCACGGCCAGCAGAAAGTCGATCGCCGTCAACATAGTCACCGGCGTTGGGCTACCGGCCCGCCTGGCCGTCTGCCGCTGCTTCGCGTGATCGCGAAGGATCACCTGCCGGGCCCAGCCGTCGGGCTCGGTATCGGCGATGACGCCGTGAAACGTCGAACCCGCTCCGGGCACAGGCGGAAACTGCGGCCCGCGGACGAGCGTTAGCGCCGGATCAATCGCGAAAGCATCGCCTGCGGTGAGCCAACTCTCGGTGTAGGTGAACGCCGAGCGCTCCCGGCTGCCTGCCGCCTCGTGATGCAGCACGCCGACGGGCACTGCCGACTCGCCGATATGCACGGCGATCGCGCGTTTCACAGGCCCTCCGGCTCTTTGCGGACTCGGACCCGTCGTGGGAGTCGCTCGTGATCGAGCAACAACCCGTGGTCGTCGCGGCGCACGTCAATGAGTTCAGCGAAAGCCTCGCCGCATCCGAGCACGAACAGGGCCATCGCGTAGGCCGCGATACACACCGTCGCGTCGCCCTTTTCCATCCGGGCATAGGTGCTCGTGGCCACGCCGATCCGCTCGGCCATCATGGCCGCGGTCAGATGCCGTTTGCGGCGGGCGATCGCGAGGTCGGCCCCGAATTTCGCGAGGGAACGGCGAACCGGGAGGGGGAGTTGGTCGTGTGTTTTAGACCGCATCGGAGCGTCCTATACATCGGTTCTTAAGTCTTTGTATCGACGATATATCGCCATTTAGGATGATGCAATGCCACGTGGGGGTTCGGGCCGGATTCCGCAGAGTACCACTCTTCTGCTACAGGCCTGACGGGAGGCGTCGCGTCCGCGCCGCGTTGGCGCCGACCGCACGGCCCCGCCTCCGCGCAGCGAGTAGGTGCAGACTGGCAGTCTGCACACGATGGCAGGCCAACCGGCATCGCGGTAGCCGAGCGGCGTGGTGGACCGCATTCCGGCAGAGTACCACTCTGCGGCTACAGGCCTGACGGGAGGCGTCGCGTCCGCGCCGCGTTGGCACCGGCCGCACGGCACCGCTTCCGCGCAGCGAGTAGGTGCAGACTGGCAGTCTGCACACGGTGGCACCGCCGGCCGGCGGTCAGTCGATTGCGAACGTGACGGGGGTTTCGGCCGGCAGGCCGTTGCCGACGGCGAGGCCGAGCGTCGTCGCGGCGTTGTACTTCGCAGGAATCGGCTTGCCGCCGGGGAGGGAACCCGTGATCTCCACGCGATACACGCCGCAGTTCACGCCCGGATACCGGCTGCCGGGAATCGACGGAGACACCCCGCCGCTCGCGTCGGTCGTGCCCTCGGCCGGCTGCATCTTCGCGCTCATGAACGGCTCGGGCACGAGCTTCAAGGTGGCGCCCGCCACCGGCTTGCCCTTGTGCATGACCTTGAGCGGCACCGGCGTGACGGCCACCTTCGAGTCGCGCACCCCTGTCAGCCAGGTCGTGATGTCGGCGGCGGAGAGCCGCTTGTCGCCGTCGGTGTCGAGCGTCGCCAGCGCGGACACGAGTCCGGGCACACGGGCGAGTTCGGCTGTCGTGAGTTGGCCGTCGCCATCGGTATCGATGAGCTGCAGCACCGCCCGAGCCATGCTCTCGGGGTCGACCGGCGGCGCGGGCACCCGCGGCGGCCGCGATGGCCCGCAGCTGGCGGTCACGACAAGCAGGCCCGCGATGACGATGATCGGCAGCGTCGATCCTATGGCCGGGCGAGGTGTCATTGGATGTCCTCGACCGCGCCTTGATTGTCGGAGATATGGCCTAATGTCATGAAGACGGTCGGATTGATGTCGAAGGACACCGACCGAACGGCGCCATCCACCATCGCCATCGGCACGACGTTGTGTGGGCCGCCGAACGTGCCGGCCCACCGGGGATCGGGGTCGCAACGTGACAGGCCCGGAGTGTCGGGCAGCGGCGGGATCGGAACCCAGGGAGGTCCCGCCATTTCGGAGAACGCGCTGTAGACATCGCTTTCGGCCCCGCAGGCCCAGCCGGCGTTGTTGCACTGGGCGTTGACGGTTCGCGGGGGCCTGTATTCGTCGGGGTTCAGGTAGCGCTCGCCACACAGAAACACGTTTGCCAGGCCATCGGTGATCGACTGCATTTCTCGCGTCGTCGTATAACCCATCGCTTCCAGTGCGCCACCACCGCCGTACCATCCCCAGGGATTGCGGCCGGACCAACATCCGGCGTAGTCCGTTCGGGCAACTTGCACGGTACCGGAATTCACGAATATCGGTGACCCGCGATTCGGGCAGACGTAGAGCGGAACGGCGATGCCGGTGATCGACGTATTGGCCGCCCATCGATCGAAGAGCGGCTGCTGCTCCACGTAGGGCAGAATCTGGATGAGCCAGCTCGAGCCCGGCACAGGCATGCGTTGGTTATTGGCGCTGGCGTAGCTGCTGCAGCCGAGTGCGAGTTGCTTCACGTTGCCCTGACACTGCATCCGGCGGGCCGACTCGCGGGCCGACTGGATGGCTGGGAGCAAGATCGCGATCAGGATCGCAATGATCGCGATCACGACGAGCAGTTCGACGAGGGTGAAGCCGCGTCGTGGCGCAGGCGATGGGGGCGACAAGGCGAAAACCCCGGTTGGCGAATGTCAGTAGTCTTCGACGTTGAGCGGGTACGGCTTCGTTGCCGGCGGGCACTGCAGAAAGGCGTTCGCGATACCGGAGTTGGTGGCATACGTCCCGGTCGTGGTCGTGATCGGCTGCCACACGCTTCGATGCGTCAGGAGATGGCCATACACGTGGGGCTGCAGTTGATCCTTGAGAAATCTGCTACTCCCGTCGACGAAGGCGACATTCACGCCGCCACGATGGGCCCCCGAGGATTGGTTACCAAACGCTCCCATAGCATTGCTTGGATAGTAGCCCGGCCCACCGTAGATGTTGATGATGCGGGTCGTCGCGGTCGGGGTGGTCAATGAGGGCGGAAAGCCGAAGAGTAGCCCTCCCCCCACGTCCGGATGGACCTGGGCTTTGCCAGGGTCATAAAAATTGTGGCTGCCTAAGCCTTGGATGGTGCCGCAACTGGTCTTGCCAGTCATGCGCGAGGGATCCGCTTCCACGACGGTCCACGTATTCGGATACCACACATCCTGTCTGCCCTCCGCGATCAGCAGGGTGGAGGACGCTCCATCGCCTGCCACGACGTCGGCCAGGCTAACGAAGATGCGGTTTGAGTTGTCGCCAATGACACCGTCATTGGAGTTGAAGGAGGTGGCGGTGGAGGCGTTGGCCCTGTAATGCATGGTCACATAAGTATACGCAAGCGTGTAAAAATCCCCCCGCGACGGACACTCCGTCAGGCTTCGTGTTAACGTCCTGTGCGCGGACGGCGAGCCCATGCCGCCGGAGCCAATCCAAAGGAGGCCATCGACAACCGCGTTGAAGGCATCCGTGCGTTCGAGGTGCGGCAGGATCATGACGAACCAATTGGTGGTGCTGTCCGGCATTGGGTAATGACCAGGCGAGAGACCGCTCGTGTAGTCAATCCGAAGGCCACTGCCGCCGGGGCTTTTGATGGCGAGGTTGTTCCGAATGCCGGGGAAGTAGCCCTGCCGGCTATCGTAGGATGTCATCGCCATCGCAAGCTTCGACGTCTTCATCGCGCAGGAGGTGCGACGACCGCTCTCGATCGCGTCGCTGACGGCCGGAATCAGTAGCGTCATCAGCACCGCAAGGATGCCGATCACCACCATCAGTTCGACGAGCGTGAAGCCCCGGCGGGGCGTTGAAGCGTGCATGATGGGAAGCTCCCCGGGAGGGGCCGAGCGACGTGTTGTGATCCGTCACTGAAGTGTATCGGCAGGTGGAGGATCCGGAAAGCAATCGGACGGGATGGGGTGGCGAACCGGCTTCCGCAGAGTACCACTCCGCGGCTACGGGGTTGGAGGCCGCGCCGCTTGTAGGTGCAGACTGGCAGTCTGCACACGGCCGAAGCGTCGCCGGTCAGTACTCGGAAAGCACGTCCACGCTATCCCGTTTCTGGCTCTCGCGGTAGTAGGAAATATTCGCGCCGCCACCCAAAGGGGCAATGGCCTGCAGCACGGCGAAAAGATCCTGCGGCAGCGAGTAGCCCACGGCACGCACGCTGCCGTCACACATCACCACGTGTTCGTCGCCGTGTGGGCCCCCCAGCAGACGGCATGCGGGCGCGTTCGAATTCCAAAATTCCGGAACGGGCAAGTTCCTTCCGTATGCCACGGGAATGCCAGTGGTTTCCCGCTGAAGAAATCCCCATCTCGTCACGCTGTACACACCGTCGCCTTGAGTCGGGACCGCATTCTCTCTGCCGGCAATCCAGCCTTCGCCGTTGGCGTACAAGGGAGTCGGGTAGGACGTGGCTGTCGGCATGTTTTCCGGCATGCCTCCCGCGGCCTGGCCATAGTTTTCCCATGCCGCTTGAGTGTATTGACCCGGCTCGAGATACCGCTCGCCGAACATCAAGACGTTCGACAGCCCGTCCACGATCTCCATGGTGAACCGCCCTTTTGTCGTCGCGGTGGCGTAACCCAGAACCGGGAACCATGCGTAGTCCGATCGGGCTCGCGGTTGGGTGGGAAGCAACACGTTGCGCACGATGGCCGATCCCCGAGTCGGACAGGTATAGAGCGAGATCGGGGTGACAGCAGCCGCCGTGAGGTTCGTCGTCGCAAGCTCGAAGAGAGGCAGCTGTTCGATGTACGGCAGGAGCGTTCGAAAGATGCTCCCATCTCCATTGTCGCTCGTCGGCAAAAATCCCTGGATATTGCAATACGATTGAGTTCCGAGGGCAATCTGCCGCAGGTTGCCTTTGCACTGAATACCACGGCCCGATTCGCGGGCCGACTGGATGGCCGGGAGCAAGATCGCGACCAGGATCGCGACGATCGCGATCACGACGAGCAATTCGACGAGCGTGAAGGCTCGGCGGGGCGCGGAAGCGAGCATGGTGGGAAGCTCCCCGGGAGGGGCCGGTGTCGGGATACGGAACCCGGAATAATTTTATCGGCGGGCGGGGGATTCGGATAGTAATCGGGACGGCGGGGTAGTCCGGGGTTCGCAGAGTGCCACTCTGCGGCTACAGGGACGGCGCTGTGGCGGCTATACTCCCGCCCCACTCCCCCGCGATCCCTGCGCATGACGGCAACCCCTCCATCCCCGGTCATTGACGACTACCACGGCCTGCGGATCCCCGATCCGTATCGCCACCTCGAAAACCTCGACCTGCCCGAGGTGCGGGCCTGGCTCGACCGCGAGGCTGCCGCCACCCGGGCCACCCTGGAGGGATTGCCCGGCCGAGCCGCGTTGCTGGCCCGCATCCGGGAACTGGACGCCGGCCTGCCCGCGGTGGTGACCGACGTCGCCCGACTCGCCGACGAGACGCTCATCTATTTAAAGCGGGCCGCCACCGCCGACGTGGCCGTGCTTTGCCGCCGCGACGCGGCCACCGGCGTCGAGCAGGTGCTCGTCGATCCGGCCACGTTTCCGCGGCAGGCGGCAGCGGACCATGTCGCGCTCGAGTTTTTCGTGCCGTCGCCAGACGGCCGGTATGTGCTCTACGGGTTCGCTGCGGCCGGTTCCGAGGATGTGTCGCTGCGGGTGTTCGACCGCGAGCGGGCCGCGACGCTGCCCGAGACCATCGAGCACATTGAAACGGTCTACGCGCCTCCCTTCTGGCTCGCCGACGGGCGGGGCTTCACCTATGCCCAGCGGCAGCCGCCGGAGCAGGTCACCGCCGAGACGGAGGGGCTCGCCCATACGCAGGCGCGGCTCCACGTGCTGGGCACCGATCCGGCTACCGACCCGTTGGTGCTCGGCAGCCGGGCCGCGGGCTCGCCGCCGTTCGAGCCGCTCGACTTCCCGGCGGTTGCGATCAGCGGGGGCTCGCGCTGGGCGGTGGGTCACGTGCGGCACGGCGACGAGACCGATCTCACGCTCCATGCCGCGCCGGTCGTGGACCTCGGCCGGGCCGACATCGCCTGGCGGAAGGTCTGCGATCGCACTGATCAGGTGACGGCCTTCGCCGTCCGCGGTGACGACATCTTCCTGCTCACCGCGGCGAACGCCCCGCGGCACAAGATCGTGCGCACGTCGCTGGCGTCCCCCGACATCGCCACCGCCGCGACCGTCTACGCGCCCGACGACGTCGTGGTCGAGACGCTGGCGATCGCGGCCGACGCGATCTATGCGGGCGTGATCGACGGGGCGGCGCACGGCGTGGTGCGGATTCCGTTCGCGGCCGGGGCCGCGCCCGAGCGGCTGACGCTGCCGGCCGAGGAGCCCTCCGCGGCGGTGGTGGCCGCGTGCCCCGGCCTGCCGGGCGTGGTGCTGCGGACAGACTCGTGGATCCAAGCGGGCCGCATCCTCATCTACGATCCGGCGACCGGCCAGTGCAGCGACACCGGGCTCGTGCCCGTGGGCGAGTCGTCGCATCCCGGCGGGCTCGTGGCCCGCGAGGTGCTGGTGACGAGCCACGACGGGGTCGCGGTGCCGCTCTCGATCGTGCATCGGGCCGATCTCGTGCTCGACGGCTCGGCTCCCACGCTGCTCATCGGCTACGGGGCCTACGGCTTCACGAGCCCGATGAACTACGCGGCGCAACGGCTGGCCTGGCTCGAGCGCGGGGGCGTGTATGCCGTGGCCCACGTGCGCGGCGGCGGCGCCTTCGGCAAGCCGTGGCACCATGCCGGCCGCAAGGCCACGAAGCCCAACACGTGGAAAGACTTCATCGCCTGCGCCGAGCATCTCGTGGCCGTGGGCTACACCTCGCCCGAGCGGCTGTGCGGATTCGGCCGCAGCGCCGGCGGCATTCTGATTGGCAGGGCCGTGACCGATCGGCCCGACCTCTTCGCCGCGGCCAACATCGCCGTCGGCTGCACCGACATGCTCCGCTTCGAGCTGACGCTCAACGGCCCCCCCAACATTCCCGAGTTCGGCACGGCGACGAAGCCCGACGAGTTTCGCGGCCTGCTGGCGATGAGCACGCTGCATGCGATCCGCGACGGCGTCCGGTATCCCGGCATCCTGTTCACGCACGGCATCAACGACCCGCGGGTGGCGCCCTGGCAGTCGGCGAAGACGTTCGCGCGGTTTCGGGAGGCGACGGCCGGACCGCGGCCGGTGCTGATCCGCATCGACTATCACGCCGGTCACGGCATCGGCTCGACCAGCCGGCAGGTGCAGGAGGAGCTGGCCGACGTGTGGGCGTTTTTCCTGTGGCAGTGCGGCGACCCGTCGTTCGCCCCCGCCCAACCGTAGCCGCAGTGTGGTACTTTCATGCGGGTCGTCATCGACACGAGCGTCATGGTCGCTGCCTCGCGATCGCGGCACGGTGCGAGCTTTCAAGTGCTCCGGTCCATCTCCTCCGCTGCGTTCCAGCCCTGTCTTTCCGTGGCGCTGTATGCGGAGTGGCGGGACGCCTTGTCGCGTCCGGAAAATCGCCCCCCGGGCGTATCTTCGGAGGAGGCATGGGCCTTTCTTCGATACGTCGCAGGGCTATCGCATATCCAGCCGATATACTTTTTATGGCGCCCGTTTCTCCGGGATCCTGATGACGACATGGTGTTGGAGCTGGCAGTGGCTGCCGGTTGTCGGATGATCGTGACGCATAATCTCAATGATTTTGTCGGCGCTGAACGGTTTGGCATCACGCCTGTGACACCAGCTGACTTTCTCCGCGAACTCCGGGGGACACCGTGAGCCTTGTAACCGTTGAGATTCCCGATTCGCTCATGCGAAGTATTGCGGAACTGGCTGCGGAAGAGGGCTATTCGCTCGAGCAATTTCTGGCTTCTGCAGCGGGCGAGAAGCTGGCCGTGTTGCTGACCACCAACTACCTGAAGCGCGAGGCACAGGCGGGCAGGCGAGAAGATTTCGATCGATACCTGTCTGCCGTACCCGACGTCCCTGCCCCCACGTGGGATTGCATAGGCTAAATCGCGCGAAGGCCGCCGACCAATCCGCGCCGCCGGTTGACGCGAACGAGGAGCGATGATGTCGCACGACCCCAGACACTACACCATGCTCATCGGCGGCGAATTCCTGCCCGCTGCGTCGGGCCAGACCCGCGAGATCCGCGACCCCGGCACCGGCGCGGTGGTGGCCGTGGTGCCCGAGAGCGGTCCGGCCGACGTCGATGCCGCCGTGGCCCAGGCCCGGGCCGCCTTCGATGCCGGCCCCTGGCGGACGACGACCGCGCTCGACCGCGGCAAGTTTCTGTTCGCCATCGCCGCCGGCATCCGTGGCCGGGCGGCCAAGCTCGCCGAACTGGAGGTGCGGAGCTGCGGCAAGCCGCTCGCCGAGGCGGAGTACGACATCGCCGACGCGGCCAACTGCTTCGAGTTCTACGGCGGCCTGGCCACCAAGATCCACGGCGAGACGATGCAGGTGCCGGCGAACTCGGTGAGCTTCGTCGTGCGCGAGCCCGTCGGCGTGTGCGGCCAGATCGTGCCCTGGAACTACCCGCTGTTGATGGCGGCCTGGAAGCTGGCGCCGGCGCTCGCCGCGGGGAACGTCTGCGTGCTCAAGCCGTCGGAGCTGACGCCGCTGACGGCGCTCGAACTGGCCGAAATCGTGGTCGAGGCGGGCCTGCCGGCGGGCGTCGTGAACATCGTCACCGGCCCCGGCAGGGGCTGCGGCGACGCGCTGGCCGCCCATCCGCAGGTGGACAAGATCGCCTTCACCGGCGGGACGGCGACCGGGCGGCACGTCATGACCGCGGCGACCGGCAACCTCAAGAAGGTGTCGCTCGAACTCGGCGGCAAGAACCCCAACATCGTGTTCGCCGACGCCGATTTTGCGGCGGCGGTGGATGGCGCGCTCTTTGGCGCCTTCGCC
>Ga0315906_10005841_pt1 | contig 15383 bp, 12 predicted proteins | sample LakEriMetagenome_4_FD_203526 | JGI IMG/M metagenome (GOLD analysis project Ga0315906, IMG submission 203526) | Freshwater fungal communities from buoy surface, Lake Erie, Ohio, United States - Buoy 2 MA122 | ecosystem: Environmental > Aquatic > Freshwater > Lake > Lake biofilm | place: USA...
TTGCTTGACGATAGATATTCTAATTCCTACCGGGCTAGTAGCTACGATTACATTGCTTCCATCACGGATGATGGCCTGGTAACTCATCTTTTGAGGAGCTTGGGCCCAAACACCTACAGAAAATAAGAAAAAACATAAAATAAGGAGCCCTCTTTTCATTTCCATGGTAAAGATTTTAGTATCTCTGGTGTTTCATTAAACCAGTAGATCTCATTTTTTAGGTTTCTTTAGCTTCCTAACTACAGATCATACCTTTTCTTTCAAAATAGTTTCCTAGGGTACTTTGCACTTAGTACACGGAATTATTTCCTCAATAAATTCAACATTCCCCTTCTGGTTTCTCCAGTTTCATTTATAGAAATCACCCAATAATAGGTGCCAATAGGAAGGTCTTTACCCTTATTTTTTCCATCCCAACGCACATCTGGATCTTCGGTATAAAAAACTAGGAATCCTCCTCGGTCAAAAATTTGAATTCTTACATTCTGGAAAAATCTAAGTTCGGGCACACCCCAAGTCTCATTTACCCCATCACCGTTGGGAGTAAAGGTATTGGTAATAGCTAATGAGCTTGATTCTGGCCTTAACCTGTTGATTTCAAAGAATTTTTCTAAGGTATTTCCATCTCGATCGGTTACTTGAGCTATAATGGTAAATTTGGTCTTACCGGCTGCTGCAGAGGCAGTACTCCAAAACAAGATATTACCTTTTATTTCGAAGAGAGAATTATCGTATCCATCGCCTAAAAGTCTGATCTCATGGATATTATCTAAAGGATCGTCTACTGCAAATCCCCCTACTGGAATAAAGAATGTTTCGGCTTTTCCGGTAAACGTGGAATTGGTTAAACTAAAATCCCTTGGAGGAGCTTTAGGAAGCACCTGAATCTTTAATGGTGCATTTACCTTGGAAGGATTGGCTACATAGGCAGGTAATGCCAAAGATCCCAAGAGAGAATAGGTCCCACGCTTGAATACATTTAATGGCTTAACATCCCAATTTACTCCAACTCTGATGAATTGACCTTCTGTAGTTTGAATCGTTACCGTTGTTGGCAAGGAAGGAGTTTTTGACCAAGGGGTTTGAATGGTCGCAAGTTCCAAGGCTGAAAACACCTTGGCCATTTCATAGCGTTGTTGGACTCCCTGAAGTTCATTTCCCGCAAGAGAGCTGTGCGTACTGTAGACCACCTGACCAATGCTAAAGGCCACAGAACCTCCTACTCCTTCCGCATCTCCACCTGAAGCATGTGCGGATTCTTGTGCATTTGCAAAAGGAACTAAAGATAAAATTAAGCCAGTTAGGATAATAATTTTTGGCAGGCTTAGAGACATGGGTAAATTAATTCTTGGGTGGCAAGATAAATTTGTTTGAATATAAGAATTTTATGAAAAAACTATGTTTTAATTGAATCCTAATGATACTTATTTTTGAATTTTTTTGTGAGACAAAATTTTTTTTCGTCTATCTCTCCTTAAAAAACAATTATTTAATGTATAAAAAATATAAAATGGCTTAACTTAAACTATCCTTAAAGTTCATCATGCGCAATAATCGAACGACAACTGGTATTCAGCCCCAAGTCCAGACCTTAACAGATTTGCAGTTAAGACATTTATTGCGGCGGGTATTATTTGGCTTTACGCAAAAAGAAGTCACCTTTTTTTCAGGAAAAATCCTTTCGGAAATCCTAGACCTTTTACTGATCCCCAGTATAGCTCCCTCACCTCCCCTCAATACCTACACCACAGCAAGCCTAAGTGATCCCAACGTACCCTTAGGACAAACTTGGGTCAATGCCCCCTACGATGGAGCAACCAACGGTGCAAGGACTACATCCTTTAAGTCCTGGTGGATAGGTCAAATGCTAAATCAAGGCGCCTCTATTCATGAGAAAATGATTTTGTTTTGGCACAATCATTTTGCTACTGAAACGGTGGATATTGGAGACGCTCGTTACGTTTATAAGCATCATAGTTTACTACGAAAGTATGCCTTGGGCAATTTTAAGGACTTGGTGAAGGAGGTGACACGCGATCCGGCCATGTTGAGGTACTTGAATGGATTTTTGAATACCAAAACTTCTCCCGATGAAAATTATGCCAGAGAGCTTCAGGAACTCTTCACCTTGGGAAAGGGCCCCAAGGTGCAATACACTGAAGCAGACGTAAAAGCTGCAGCAAGAATTTTGACTGGATATGTAGTCAACGCCACAAGCATCTCTTCTTCCTTTGACCCTAATCGTCACGATACGGGAAACAAACAATTTTCTTCCTATTACAACAACAAAGTGATTGTAGGAAAAACAGGGGCTGCTGGCGCTACTGAAACCGATGAACTCATCGAAATGCTCTTTCTTCAAGAGGAAACAGCAGCCTACCTATGTAGGAAATTGTATAGATTTTTTGTGTACTATGAAATAGATCAAGCTACAGAAGTAAATGTCATACAGCCTTTAGCTACTATTTTTAGAACCTCAGGCTATGAAATCAAACCCGTGTTGAAAGCCTTATTTAGTAGTGAACATTTCTTTGATCCTTTGAATAGAGGGGGCATGATTAAAAGTCCTGTAGACTTTGTTGTGGGTCTTTGTAGGGAATTTGGAATTATTTTTCCTTCTGCAAGTGATGCTGTCAACCAATACTTCATGCTCGATTACATCCGAATTCAGGCATCCAACATGCAACAAAATTTAGGTGATCCCCCTAATGTTTCTGGATGGCCTGCTTATTACCAAGAACCTCAATTTCATGAACTTTGGATCAATTCAGATACGCTTCCCAGAAGAAATCAATTGACAGACATCCTGGTGACTACAGGGTACACCCGAAATGGAAAAAAAATAAATATAGATGTCTTGGCCTATACTGAAAATTTAAAAAATCCAGGAAATCCTAACCTTCTCATTCAGGATATACTTGACTTACTTTATGCCATAGAAGTCCCCTCTGATGTTCGTCAATTTTTAAAAAGTATACTCCTGTCTGGTCAATCCACCGATAGCTATTGGACTGATGCCTGGAATAATTACAAGGCTAACCCTAACAACTTAGTAGCTAAAAATTTGGTGCTTAATCGGCTAACCTCATTTTTTAAATATGTGCTGAACCAACCTGAATACCAGTTGTCATGAAAAGAAGGGATTTTTTACGTCTAGGGCCTGCTGGCATTGTATTGCCCTCTTTGATCAATGGCTTTACGCTTAAAGCTTTTGCAGAATCCCCCTTGGTCTCCGCCTTGACCCAAGCACCTACCGAAACAGACCATGTCTTGGTACTTATACAGCTCAATGGAGGTAACGATGGATTAAATACCGTCATCCCATTTGATCAATACGATAACTTGGCCAATGCCCGCTCCAATATCCTTATTCCAAGAAATAAAATTCTCAAACTCAATGGAGGAGGAAATGCAGGCTTTCACCCGGCTATGACAGGTTTACAAACCTTATTTAATGAAGAAAAACTTCAAATCATTCAATCTGTAGGCTATCCTCAACCTAATTTTTCCCATTTCAGGGCTACAGATATTTGGATGAGTGCATCTGATTCAAACCAATACATCAATTCAGGATGGGCAGGAAGGTACCTGGCTGAAGAGTACGAAGGATTTCCTATGGGTTATCCCAACACAGTAATGCCAGATCCCTTGGCCATTCAAATTGGTTCTTTTGTATCTCCTGCCATGCAAGGCCCCTCCGTCAACATGGGCATGGCCATTACCGATCCTGTGAATTTCTACAACCTGATAAATGGTATTCAAGGTCCTGCACCAGCCGGCCGAGGAGGTAAAGAATTGACGTATATCCGACAAGTAGCTCAGCAAACCCAGCAATATGGCACCGTGATTAAGAATGCTGCCGCCAAAGTGACTAAGCAGTTTTCTGGATATCCCACTGGAAATAGTCTTGCCGAGCAGTTGAAAATCGTAGCACGACTCATCGCGGGTGGATTAAAAACAAGAATCTATATGGTCAGTTTGGGAGGCTTTGATACCCATGCGCAGCAGGTGGTAGCTTCTGCTACCGATACGGGTACCCATGCCTTGCTCCTAAAAAGAGTCTCTGAAGGAATAAAAGCATTTATGGATGATTTAACGTATCTCAATGCACACAAAAGAGTACTAGGTATGACCTTCTCTGAATTTGGTAGACGTATCAAGTCCAACGGAAGTGTGGGTACAGATCATGGAGCAGCTGCACCTCTTTTCGTGTTTGGGCATTACGCCCAAAATGAAGTGCTGGGACAGAGTCCAGAAATACCTTTGATCACTTCAGCTTCTGACAACATTCCCATGCAATATGACTTTAGATCGGTGTATGCCTCTCTTCTCAAGCAATGGTTTTGTGTGCCTGACTCGATTTTACAGAATGTGATGTTAAAAAATTTCCAACAACTTCAAGTGGTTAAAAAAACAGCACCCTGCTTATCGAGCAATCCAGACCTTCCTCCAAATCTGGAAAATAAACTCTTGCTTACCAATTACCCCAATCCTTTTCAATCCTCTACTACCCTTTCGTACGAAAGTTTTGGTGGTCATACCCTACTCCAGGTATTCAATACCGAAGGCAAACTCATCAAAACCCTAGTGGATGCCGAGGTCTCCGCAGGAACGCATAAGATTACTTTTGAAAACGAGGGATTTGCTCCCGGTATTTACTACGCCCGCTTACAAAACCAATCCTTGCAGCTCACTAGGACCATGCTATTGGGTAGGTAAAATACAATCAAATTAAAGCGACAAACGGAATACCTGGGTAGGACAAGGCACTTTCAGCTTTCGCAACAGAGGTAGATAAAAAAAAGGAGTTACATAACTGTAACTCCTTATTCCTTTCTAGAGCCCCTTGCCGGGATCGAACCAGCGACCTACTGATTACAAGTCAGTTGCTCTACCAGCTGAGCTAAAGAGGCTTTTTTAAGGTGCTGCAAATATAGAAGGATTGGGCATTTTGTACAACCCAGCCTCCATATTTTTTTAGAATTACTACTCCTTAAAATTCCTTCAAAATGGAGAGCTTCTTTTTCAATTTATCAATCTCCTCTTCAGCTTTTTTAATTTTTACTTCAAACTGATCTTTAAGTTTATCGGCAGTCTTTGAGGCAGCAAAAAACTCTAAATTATTTCTCCAGAGGGTAATACTATTTTCCAAATCTGATATTTGCTTTCGGATGCCATGCTCTTTTTTATTGAAGGTCTTGACCGAATTGGGATCAGATTGAATTCGATTCAAATTTTGTCTGAAAAGGAAATCTTCCCTATTTACTCCTGAACTGCCTAATTTTTCTAGGTACCCGTCAACTGCTTCCTTAAATTGAACCTGAATTTCTTTAATAAATTTGCGAGGCACAAATCCTGTAGCATTAAACTCAGCCACAAAACTACTCAAGCTTTCCTCACTCAAATCCTTCCCGGATTTTGTGGATGCTACGATGGAACCTATTATTCCCTGCTTTTTCTTTAGATTTTGTTCAAATTCAGAATCCGCTTCTTTAGATGAATTTCTACGGTTTTCAAAAAATGTATCACAAGCTTCTTTGAATCTTTTGTACAAAGCATCTCTATTCTTTTCAGGCGTAGGTCCTAAATTTTTCCATTCCTGCTGCAACTTCACCAATTGATTCGCTGTAATCTGCCAATTGGTATTTTCTTTCAATTCTTCTGCTCGAGCGATAAGTTCCTCTGCTTTCTTCAGATTACTAGCTCTAATTTCATCAAGCTCCTTGAAAAACAAGTTTTTATTGTGGAAAAACTGTTTAAAAGCAGCCCAAAAGGATTTATTGATTTCTTTACCAGATTCTTTAGGTATAGGTCCTATTTTCTCCCAAGCCTTTTGAATTTCTAAGATCTCCTTTGTTTTTATATTCCAATCCTTAATTCTATCGGCCTTGAATCCACCAAATGAATTCAATTGAATAATCAAAGCTTCCTTCTCCTCTAAATTCTTTTTGAAAACTTCTTTTTGTCCATCAAAATAATCTTTCCTACGATCATAGATACTATCTGAGGCTGCCTTAAATCGCTGCCAAAGAGCTTCTTGTTCTTCCCTAGGAACGGGACCTATATGCTTAAATTCTTCATGAAGATCATTGAGCAAGCGTATTGCATCTTTTAATTCAGTTTGACCACTTAAAGCCTCTGCCTTTTCACACAGCTCTACCTTACTTTCAAGATTCTTTTTTCTATCTAATTCTTTGAGCTCAAAATAAATGCTTCTATTGTCATAATAGCGATCCATAAGGGCATTAAAACTCGCCCAAAGAGATTTACTTTGAGAAGCGGGCACTGGACCTATAGCCTTCCAATTCTCTTGTATGGCCTTTACTGCATGAATGCTGGAGTTGGTCTCTTCTCCGTCTACTAAAACCCGAAGTTTATTTAAAAGCTCCGTTTTCGCTTGTAAGTTTTTTTCTTTTTGCTTTTCAGCTTCTTTTCTCAAAGAATATAACTGTCGACGAAACTCATTTATTAGTGCATTAAATTCTTTTTCCTCCTCTTGGGACCGATAAGAAAAATCGTCAGCTACACCCCCATCTGCTAAAAATTGCTGCAACGCAGACTCTTTTTCTTTGCCGACACATTCGTCAAAGGCTACCTTTATTTCTTGAATAACCTTTTCTAGCTGAGAGGAAATGTCAAGAGCTAACTTTTCTTTTACTAAATCAAGTAACTGAGTTTTATTTAATCCAGAAATATCTATAACTACCTGATCTTCAATATCCTCATTAGAGAAATCTGAATCTTCAGTCAAAGTAATTTTTTCATTGATCGTACTGGAATCTAGAACCTCAACTTCCTCGCTCTTCGTCACTGCTTTCTTGGTCCGTTTAGGTTTAGGAGGAACCACTTCTTGGTCTAGCACATCCACCACAGCGGAGACTTCCTTCTGAATGCTTTCAGGTTCCTTAGTACTTTTTTTACCCTTAACTCCTTTTTTGGGAGTTGTGGTCACCTTGTCCTCTTCGGACAATACACTACTTTTCTTAGCCATAAAATCTTTACTACTTGACGTAATTTGCCCAAAGTTAGGCATTTTGCCTAATTTAATCGTGGATCTAAAGGATAATTTGCAAGCTCCCTATACACTCCTCCCATGTTTTTCAATAGGAGTTTCCATATTTTCTCCGACACATCTTGCTTAGGGAATAAATCCATGCCCTCCCTACAGATTATCCAGGTTTGTTCTTCAATTTCTCTACCCAATTGCCCTGCTTCCCAGCCGCTATAACCCATAAAAAACCGAACCTGATTAGCATCTAACTGCTTATTTTTCAAAAAGTTTACCAATTGATCAAATTCTCCTCCCCACCATAATTCTTTTCCCAATTGCACACTTCCTTCCAGTTTTTTTTCCCCGAAATAAATAAAATGCAAGGTGTTTTGTTCCACAGGCCCACCTACAAAAACATCTGTTTCCACAAAGGATAATTCCTCAACTAAATCCGCCAACTGTAGGATAGAGGGTTTGTTAAGTACCAATCCAAAACTTCCCGAATTCTCATGCTCACATAAAAGAATGACCGATCTAACGAAGTTTTCGTCTTGTAAAAACGGGGCGGATAGCAAAAGCATTCCGGGTCTAAGCAAAGAATTAGCACTAAGGGCCATGAGGAAAAAGATTTTTTCTAAAAATTAAGTTTTAATTTTAAAAATACAAGGTCAACTTATCCCTCTACCTAACTTTAATCTATTCCTTCATTATATGAAATTAGCCGATATCCGAAAAGATTATACTTTAAGATCCTTAGATAGTGCTGAGGTACCCAAAGACCCTATACAGCTGTTTCATACTTGGATGCAACAAGCCCTAGAAGCTGAAGTAGCAGAGGCCACAGCCATGTGCCTCTCCACGCTAGGAAGCGATGGCTTTCCCAATGCTAGAATAGTGTTGCTGAAAGGAGTAGATCAGGGCTTTGTGTTTTTCACCAATTACCAAAGTGCCAAAGGAAATGAACTTGAAAAGCATCCAAAAGCTGCATTAACTTTTTTTTGGCCAGAAATAGAACGGCAAATCCGGGTTGTAGGTGAAGTATCAAAAATCAGTGAAGCAGCCTCCGATACCTATTTTTTATCTCGACCCTATTCCTCCCAACTGGGTGCTTGGGCATCTCCTCAAAGCCAAGTTATTGGCTCCAGAGAGGAACTCGAACAACATCAGCTTGAAATGGAAAAACAATTTATGAATCAAAAAATGAAAAGACCCTCCCATTGGGGTGGTTTTCAATTAATTCCCAACCGATTGGAATTTTGGCAAGGAAGACCAAGTCGTCTGCATGACCGTATTCATTACGAATGCCTAGCCAGTGGGTCATGGAAAATTACGCGCCTTGCTCCTTAATCATTTTAAGTCAAATAGATTTTTGACACCAATCGCCCGATCTACAGTAAAACCTTCTCCATAAGTAGCCTGAATTTGGTGCCCAAATTCTCTGGCGCGTGATTCGATAAATGGTAAAAAATCAGGTCTTGAAATAAAGCTCTCCGGCTCCTGGCTTTCAGGGTTAAAAAACTGTGATTTGAAAGCTAAAATGCTTTTTATCTTGATTTCCCAATAGGCAGAAATATCAAGCACAAAGTCCGGACGAATGTAGTTGTTTTGAATGTAGTGGTATACCCAGTTGGGTCTCCAAGCCTCTTGCTCTACGCCTTCTTTAAAGGTCTGAATCTTTCTCAAACCACTCATAAAACAAGCTTTACTTACCAAACTTGATCCCTTGCCATGATCCGGATGTCGGTCCGTAATGGCATTGGCAAGTACAATTTCAGGTCGATAGAATCGAATCACTTCAATCAATTTAAGTTGATGCGCTTCGTCATCTTTAAAAAATACATCCTGAAAACCAAGGTTCTCTCGAATCTTCACCCCAAGGATATGTCCGGCTTCCTTGGCTTCTTCTAACCGTTCTTGGGCGGTTCCACGCGTGCCAAGCTCCCCACGAGTCAAATCCACTATTCCCACGCTATACCCCATGGCTACCTGCGCAGCGATGGTTCCAGAGCATCCTAACTCTGCATCGTCCGGATGCGCAGCAAATACAAGAATATCCAATTTCGACATGATTAGGGAAATTTGAGATTATTTAACTCTTAAATTCTGACCTATTTTCAATATGGAGCGAGTAGAAATTCCATTCAGCCGGGTCAATTGGGATACCGTTACACCATATCTTCTTGCAATAGAACCAAGAGTGTCACCTCTTTTCACTTTATGATATGCGGTACTTCTAGCTGTTGTCACATGACCAAAAAGTTGCTTATTAATAAGCAATTCCTGTTTTAAAATAGTGTCATTAGAATAATCATAGACTTTTTCTGTATCAAAAGCCAAGCCTTGAAATCTTAGCTCAAAATGAAGATGAGGACCAGTACTTCTTCCTGTTGAGCCTCCTTCACCTAGAAAATCCCCCGCCTTTACCTCTTGTCCAACCTCGACCACATGTTTTGATAAATGACCGAATAATGATTCTAAACCATTTTTATGCCTTACTACATAGTAGTTGCCATATCCGTACCTATCAAATGATTTCACTCTTACTATTCCATCAAAAGGAGTATAAATTGGGTCTCCCGTAGTTAAACCCATATCCGTTCCATAATGCATTCTTCCCCATCTTGGTCCAAATTTAGAAGAAACTAAAACTTCTGATAATGGTAATTTCCAAAACTCACCAAGGACTTCATCATATAATTTAAGTTTCAAACTATCTTTTAGGTCTTTAACCTCAAAATCGTAAATGTCTATTCTTTTTGTATCCCAATTGGAGTAATATTCAAAAGCAGTAATCCAAACACTATCTATTCGAACTTGTTCTTCTATTTTGATAACTTCTCCAGAGGGAGCCCAATCTAAGGCAAATGGATCTTCGCTTATTATAGATCGAATTCTAGCTAAATTCACATTGTCTTGAAAATATAAAGAATCTGTTTGATTAGATAAGGCCCTTAAATAGTTTACCTGATCAAATTCCCTTAATTCAATATTTTTTCGCTCAGAAGCCTGTCCTTTACCTTCAGGATTTTTTTTAATAATCTTTGGGAATCCTTGAGTAAATTCCTTGATGCCTAAAAGTTTTTTTTCCAGTTTGGAAGTATCAGCAGGGGTAGCAGATTTATTAAAAATTTTAGGCAAAACCTGTCCCTGAACTTTAAAAATGGTTAAAGTAATAATAAAAACGAATAAAAAACTGCTAAGAAATAATTTCCTCATCCATCAAGTTTAGTGAATCCCAGTAGCAGCCAGGAAGCGTTCCGCATCCAAAGCAGCCATACATCCCGTACCTGCAGCAGTCACCGCTTGGCGGTACACATTATCCTGTGCATCTCCACAAGCAAAAACACCTTCCACATTGGTTTTTGTAGTACCAGGTATAGTTTTAATGTATCCGGATGCATCCATGGTAATGTATTCTTTAAATATTTCTGTATTCGGTTGATGACCTATAGCAACAAAGAAGCCAGAAATTGAAATTTCAGAAATTTTTTGAGTTTTGTTGTTTAAAATTTTTACTCCAGTCACTTCTTGGTCCCCCAAAATCTCTAAGGTTTCGGTATTCCAAAGTATTTCAATTTTAGGGTTATTTTTCACCCGTTGCTGCATGATGAGGGAAGCACGCATCTCCTCTTTACGAACAATCATGTATACCTTAGAACAAATATTTGCCAAATAAGAAGCTTCTTCACAGGCAGTATCTCCAGCTCCTACTATCGCCACGTCTTGCCCTCTAAAAAAGAATCCATCACAGACTGCACATGCAGAAACTCCCCTGCCATTGAGTCTTGTTTCACTTTCCAGCCCTAACCATTTGGCAGAAGCCCCCGTACTAATGATAACGGTTTCAGCCAATAATGTTAGCTGATCATCTACAATTACCCGATAAGGTCTTGCACTAAAATCCACTTGGGTGACTACTCCATAGCGAATTTGAGTTCCAAAGCGTTCTGCTTGCTTTCTAAAATCCTCCATCATCTCAGGACCCATAATCCCCTCTGGATAACCTGGGTAGTTTTCCACATCGGTGGTGATCGTAAGTTGTCCTCCCGGTTGTCCACCCGTATACAAAACTGGCTTCATTCCAGCTCTTGCTGCATAAATGGCCGCAGTATATCCTGCAGGTCCCGATCCGATTATCAGTACGTTTACATTTTCCATGGTTTACTTATTGACTAAACTTTATTCTCCTATGAACTATACCCTCAAAGATTTTATTCTACCACAAGAATCTTTGAGTTTCCCAAAGGCATTCCAACCCTCTAAGAGGACAGAAACAGAAAAGGGGGCTTGCAAGCCCCCTTTTCTGTGTTTATCCCAAATAAGGTTTGAGGGTCTTGCTTCGGGAAGTATGCCTCAATCTTCTAATGGCCTTTTCTTTAATTTGCCTGACACGCTCACGGGTCAAATTAAATTTCTCGCCAATTTCTTCTAAGGTCATGGCATGTTCACCATTCAATCCGAAATATAAGGTGATTACATCTGCTTCTCTCTGAGTAAGGGTAGATAAGGCCCGCTGAACCTCTTTACGAAGGGAATCATTCATCAAGCCATCGTCTGGCTTCTCATCTCCATCATTTTCCAATACGTCAAGAAGGCTATTTTCCTCTCCTTGCACAAAGGGTGCATCCATTGAAACGTGGCGTCCCGAAATTTTCATGGTGTCCACCACTTCAGAAGCAGAAACTTCAAGAACTTCTGCTAACTCTTCCGGGGAAGGTTCGCGTTCAAATTTTTGCTCCAACTCACTGAATGTCTTTGAAATCTTATTCAAAGAACCTACCCGATTGAGTGGCAATCGAACAATTCTCGATTGCTCGGCCAATGCTTGAAGAATAGACTGACGAATCCACCAGACCGCATAAGAAATAAACTTAAATCCTCGAGTCTCGTCAAATCTTTGAGCCGCTTTAATCAATCCCAAGTTTCCTTCGTTGATCAAATCTCCAAGAGATAATCCTTGGTTTTGGTATTGCTTGGCTACTGATACCACAAATCGAAGGTTGGCTTTGGTAAGTTTTTCTAAGGCAAGTTGATCGCCTTCTCGAATTCTTTTTGCCAATACAACCTCCTCATCGGCTGTCAACAGATCTACTTTTCCAATCTCTTGCAGGTATTTGTCAAGGGATTGAGATTCTCTGTTCGTAATCTGTTTGCTAATCTTTAGCTGCCTCATTCAGGGTGAATAGTTGTAAATTGATGAGATAATTTGGTAAGATAGTCAACTGCGAGCAAATTTTACCCGTTTGACTCTGATTTTTCAGGTCGTGGAAGTAAGGCCTTTCTGGATAATTTGAATTTACCGGTCTTCTTATCGATATCAATCAATTTGACCGTAATTTCTTCTCCAGGCTCAAGAACCCCATCCATGGTTTCCAATCGCTCCCACTTGATTTCTGAGATATGTAGTAAACCATCTTTTCCTGGCATAAATTCCACAAATGCACCAAAAGCTTGAATATTTTTTACTTTACCGGTATAAACTTCTCCAATCTCAGGCTGTGCTACTATGGCCTTCACCCTACGGATGGCGGCATCCATATTGGACTGATTGGCAGAGAAAATGTTGATTTTGCCCTGATTGTCCACTTCTTCTATCACCACAGTCGTGGCAGTGTCCTTTTGGATTTCTTGAATTACTTTTCCTCCAGGTCCAATTACAGCACCGATAAGTTCTTTCGGAATCCACATCATAAACGAACGTGGAGTATGAGGTTTCAAGTCAGGCTTAGGAGCCGCTAAGGTTTTAGAAATCTCCTTTAAAATATGTAGCCTTCCTTCTTTGGCTTGATAAAGCGCCTCTTTGAGCACTGCATAATCCAAACCTTCCACCTTCAAATCCATCTGGCAAGCGGTAATTCCTTTTTCAGTTCCCGTTACCTTAAAATCCATGTCACCCAAATGATCCTCATCACCTAAAATATCAGACAGGATGGCATATTTACCTGTTTTTGCATCTGAAATCATACCCATAGCGATTCCAGTTACAGGAGCCTTAATTTGTACTCCAGCATCCATCAAGGCCAAAGATCCTGCACAGACCGTAGCCATAGAAGATGAACCATTGGATTCCAAAATATCAGAAACCACGCGAATGGTGTATGGATTTTCATTTTCGGGAGGAAGAACTTTTTTCAAAGCCCTCATGGCAAGATTGCCATGACCTACTTCCCTTCTTCCAGGTCCTCTATTAGGTTTTACCTCACCAGTAGAAAATCCAGGGAAATTGTAATGCAAGAAGAATTTGTTATATCCGGAAATCACAGCTCCGTCCACCATCTGCTCGTCCATCTTCGTGCCTAGGGTACAAGTCGTCACCGATTGGGTTTCCCCTCGAGTAAATACCGCAGAGCCATGGGCAGAAGGCAGGTAGTCCACTACAGACCAAATTGGGCGAATCTCATTGAGATCCCGTCCATCAAGCCTTTTCTTGGTATTTAATGTCAAATTTCGAGCCGCTTCCTTGTGAATTTTATGGAAATATGGGCCTATCAAACTGCTTTCAAAACCATGATCTTCACCTAAGCTCTCTACAAAAGCTTCTTTTATTTCTTTAACCAAGGCTGCCCTTTCGGTTTTGTTTGCAATTTGCTTGCTTACTGCACCGTACAATTTGTCGTAGAGCTCGGATTTCATTTTGTCATACAAAGCAGGATCACTTTTTTCATGACAATAGGTTCTTTTTTGCTCTTTACCCACCTTTTTGGTCAATTCCAATTGGGCCTGGCAATGCCGCTTAATTTCTTCGTGAGCCAATTGGAGGGCTTCTACCATTTCATCCTCTTGAATTTCAGAGGCTTCCCCTTCTACCATCAGGATATAATCTGTAGAACCTGCCACAATAAATTCCAAACTTGCTTTAGCAAGCTGAGCAGGTGTGGGATTGATAGTCAATGTCCCATCTATTTTCGCCACGCGAACTTCGGAAATAGGTCCGTTAAACGGTATGTCTGAAACGGATAAAGCAGCAGAAGCTGCTAATCCAGCCAAGGCATCTGGCAGCACTTCCTCATCAGAAGACATTAAGGTGATGGCTACTTGAGTATCGGCATGGTAATCGTCTGGAAAAATAGGCCGTATCGCTCTATCTACCAATCGACTAATGAGGACCTCGTAGTCGGAAAGTTTTCCTTCTCTTTTCAAAAAACCACCTGGAATTTTACCGGTAGAAGCGAATTTCTCTTGGTAATCTACAGATAGAGGTAAAAAATCTACTCCCTCAAGTACATCTTTTTTTGCAACGACAGTCGCTAATAACATGGTTTTTCCCATGCGAACGACAACCGAACCGTCGGCTTGTTTGGCTAATGCGCCAGTTTCAATGATAATTTCTCTACCATCCTTGAGGGTGATGGTTTGGGTGATCAAATTTGGTAACATATAAACGTGTAGTATAAATACTTGAACAAATAAAAAATTAGGCTACTGCTGAAAAAGAAAAAAGTAAGGTTCTCCACGTAGAGAACCTTACTTTACGGTTATTTACGGATTCCGAGCTCGGCAATAATTGCTCTGTAACGCTCGATTTCTCTTTTATGGAGGTAGTCTAGGAGACTTCTTCTTTTTCCAACCAATTTCATCAAGCCCAATCTAGAAGAGTGGTCTTTTGAATTTGACTTAAGGTGTTCAGTCAAATGCTGAATCCTGTGGGTAAAGAGGGCAATCTGAGATTCAGGTGAACCTGTATCGGTAGCAGATTTTAACCGTCCATGATTTTTAAACAACTCTTGCTTTTTCTCTGGTGTCAAATACATGTGTAGCTAAATTTTTATAAAACTCCGACAAAGGTACAGGTAAAAATCGAATTTTAAAAACAGGAAGGTTAATTTGACCTAAAACGAGACAGAAAACTCCAAGCTCTCTTGCCGAAAGCTTGGTACAATTCCCATTCGAAGAGCCGGGCATCTTTTCGGGCTTGTCTCAAAAAAAAGATTCCGAAGGGTAGCAAACACAAGTTTGAAAAAATTGTACCAAAGAAGGCATCAGTGACCCCTTCTTTCGCCCATTTCTCCCCAGTAATGGTGAGCATGTAAAAAAAGATGAAGAATAGAATAGAAATGAGCACAGGCATCCCTAATCCCCCCTTTTTGATGATTGCTCCCAATGGAGCTCCAATCAAAAACATAATAAAGCAGGCAATAGCCTGGGTATATTTTTGATACCAGGCTATCTGGTAGCGTCTATACTCCCTTACTTGTCCATCCGCCTGACTACTATTGACATTAAAGGTGTTCTTTAAGTTTCTAGCATTATTTAGTGCCAAGGTAAAGGCATTGGAAATATATCCTTTCTCATAAAATATAGAATCTAAAAGGTGCTTTTCATCATCCGAAAGTGGTGTAGTACGTATTTTTCTTGTGTTTTTTGGAGAAAGTAGGGTGTCCGGCACAACTAG
>Ga0315906_10005843_pt1 | contig 15382 bp, 15 predicted proteins | sample LakEriMetagenome_4_FD_203526 | JGI IMG/M metagenome (GOLD analysis project Ga0315906, IMG submission 203526) | Freshwater fungal communities from buoy surface, Lake Erie, Ohio, United States - Buoy 2 MA122 | ecosystem: Environmental > Aquatic > Freshwater > Lake > Lake biofilm | place: USA...
CTCATAACCCGAAGGTCGCAGGTTCAAATCCTGCCCCCGCTACCATCTAAGCAAAAAGGCCCCGGGAAATCGGGGCTTTTTGTTTTGTAAGGACAGAATTTGATCGCAGGCGAGACACTGGAATCCCTGCTTGGGCCCACCATAGAGGGATTGGGCTACGAGTTATGGGGCATCGAGAGGCAGCGCTCTCCGCGCGGTCTGCTGTTGCGCGTATATATCGATCATCCGGAAGGCATCACGCTCGACGATTGCGAGAAGGTGAGTCTTCAGGCCAGAGATGCCCTGGACGCAGAGGGGAAGCTGGGGGATGACACCCTGCTCGAAATCTCATCCCCCGGCATGGACCGACTCCTCTTCAAACCGGATCATTTTCAGCGGCATCTCGGCGAGACGGTGCAGGTTCGCCTGCGCATCCCAGTCCAGGGCCGACGCAACTTCCAGGGCACACTGGTCGCGGCTGACGGGTCCGGCGTTGTGATCGAGGGCGAAGGTGCCGAACTCAAGGCGAGCTACGCAGAGATCGACAAGACAAGAGTCGTTCCCCAGTGGCCGGACAAAGGCATCGCCATCGGCGGTGCACCAGCACGCAAGCATACGGGTTGAATGCAATGAACAAAGAAATCCTCACTGTCGTGGATGTGGTGTCCAACGAGAAGGGCGTGGCCAAGGAAGTCATTTTCGATGCATTGGAAGCCGCCCTTGAAGGCGCTACCCGAAAGCGCTACAGCGAGGAAATCGATCTACGCGTGGCCATCAATCGTGGCAGTGGTGACTACGCGGCATTCCAGCGCTGGGAAGTCATAGATCCCGTCCAGCACCGGGTGGACTTCGAGCTTGACGACGACGACCCGATCGCGCTCGAGTTCCCGCAGCGGCAGATCTGGCTGGCTGACGCCGAAGCCCGTCAGCCTGGCATCAAGGCGGGTGAATTCATCGAAGAACCATTGGAAGCCGCCGATTTCGGGCGCATTGCCGCCCAGACCGCAAAACAGGTCATCGTGCAGAAAGTGCGGGAGGCCGAGCGGGCGCAGATCGTGGAGGCCTTCAGCGACCGCATCGGGGAACTGGTGATGGGCGTGGTCAAGCGCGTCGAGCGCGGCAGCGTCTACCTTGATCTGGGAGGCAACGCCGAGGCCATGATCCCCAAGGAACACATGATTCCGCGTGAGGTGGTGCGCCCGGGCGACCGCATCCGTGGCTACCTGTTCGATGTGCGCCCCGAGAAGCGCGGACCCCAATTGTTCGTCAGCCGAACCGCCCGCGAACTGCTGATCGAATTGTTCAAGCTCGAGGTGCCCGAAATAGGCGAAGGCGTGATCGAAATCCACGGCGCGGCGCGCGACCCCGGGCTCAGGGCCAAGATCGCCGTGCGCAGCCGCGACCAGCGCATCGATCCGGTCGGCGCTTGCGTCGGCATGCGCGGCTCGCGCGTGCAGGCGGTATCAAATGAGCTTGCCGGCGAGCGTGTCGACATCATCCTGTGGGACGAGAACCCCGCCCAGTTCGTCATTAACGCCATGTCGCCTGCCGATGTGGTGTCCATTCTGGTTGATGAAGACTCCAACACCATGGACGTGGCGGTGGGCGAGGAACAGCTTTCGCAGGCTATCGGGCGCAATGGACAGAACGTGCGTCTGGCGAGCCAGCTCACAGGCTGGGACCTGAACGTGATGACCGAGGCGGATGCCGAGTCCAAGAGCGAGGCGGAAACCCAGAAGGCCCAGAAGACCTTCATGGACCTTCTCGATGTGGACGAGGAGATTGCGGTGATTCTGGTCCAGGAAGGATTCACTTCCATCGAGGAAATCGCCTATGTGCCCGAACACGAGATGCAGAGCATCGAGGAATTCGACGAGAGCCTGATTGCAGAACTCCGCCAGCGCGCGAAGGACCTGCTGCTCACGCGCGCCATTGCCTCCGAGGAGATGGCTGGTGACGCCAGGCCGCAAGAGGACCTGCTGCAGATGGAAGGCATGGATCTGGAACTGGCTTATACGCTCGCAGGCAAGGGCGTGGTCAGCATGGAGGATCTGGCGGAGCTTGCAGTGGACGACTTGCTGGAAATCGAGGGCATGGACGCGGATCGCGCCGCGCAACTCATCATGACCGCGCGTGAGCCGTGGTTTGCCGATCAGGCCAGCAACCCAGGGGTAGCAGATGGCTGAAATTACCGTTCGAGATTTCGCGAATACCATCGGTGTTCCCGTCGATCGCCTCATTGCGCAGCTGGGTGAAGCCGGCCTTGCCGAAAAGAAGCCGGCTGACGTCATCAACGAAGCAGAAAAAACCCAGCTCTACACTTATTTGAGACGGCTCCACGGCAAGGACGAAGCCGCACCCGAGCCCAGCAAGATCACCCTGCGGCGCAAGACCGTCAGCGAGCTGAAGATCCCGGCCGACAAAGCCAAGCCAAGCCGACTGGGAATCACCACCAAACCGACGGCCGCCAAGACGGTTGCGGTGGAGATTCGGCGCAAGAAGACTTACGTCAAGCGCAGCGTTGTCGCCGAGGAAGAGGCATCGCGCCTGGAAAAGGAAGCCACCGAGATCGAGCAGAAGCGGCTGGAGGCGGAAGCGCTCAATCCGCCGGAGACAGTGCAGCCCGGGCGAGCATCCGAAACCGCAGAGCCGGAAGCGCCCGCGGTCGAAGTTGTCGCCGCGGCGCAAGCCGACGTTGAAGCTGTCCTGCCTCCCACCGACATCGAGGCCATCGTTGCGCAGGCCGTGGAGCAGGAGGTGGCGTCCAAACCAGCCGCCGTGGCGGCGCCTGCGCCGGCCCCGGCGCGCCGACCGGAACATGGTCAACGCCAGGAACCACGCGGCGGGGAACGTGATACCCGCGGCGGCGGCCGGCGTGAGCTGCATGTCGCCAGTGACAAGTCAGGCAAGCGCAAGAAGAAGCAGCTGCCGACCCGGCGACCCGTCACCCCCACGGGGGGTGGAAAACACGGCTTCGAGCGGCCCACGGCGCCGGTCGTGCGCGAGGTCGCTATCCCGGAAAGCATCACTGTCGCCGAACTCGCCCAGAAGATGTCGGTCAAGGCTGCCGAGGTGATCAAGGCCATGATGACCTTGGGCACGATGGTCACCATCAACCAGATGATCGACCAGGAGACGGCAGCGATCGTGGTTGAGGAAATGGGGCACAAGGCCAAGCTCACACGCGCCGACGCCATCGAGGCGGAATTGCTGGAGGACGGCAGCTCGGAGGCGGATCTGGAGCCTCGCGCGCCCATCGTGACCATCATGGGCCACGTCGACCACGGCAAAACCTCGCTCCTCGACTACATCCGGCAGGCACAGGTGGCGGCCGGTGAAGCGGGTGGAATCACCCAGCACATCGGTGCCTATCAGGTTGATACCCCCCATGGGCGAATCACCTTTCTCGATACTCCGGGTCATGAAGCATTCACAGCCATGCGTGCCCGCGGCGCCAAGGTTACCGACATCGTGATTCTGGTCGTTGCCGCGGATGACGGTGTGATGCCGCAGACGGAAGAGGCGATCAAGCACGCCAAGGCGGGAACCGTGCCGATGATCGTGGCTGTCAACAAGATAGACAAAGCAGGCGCCGATCCCGAGCGCATCAAGCAGGAACTGTCTATCCGTAACGTCATCGCGGAGGATTGGGGCGGTGACACGCAGTTCGTTCCAGTGTCCGCCAAGACCGGCCAGGGCGTGGATCAATTGCTGGAAGCGATCTCGCTCCAGGCCGAAGTTCTGGAGCTCAGGGCGTCCCAGCACGGCCCGGCGAAGGGTGTGGTGATTGAATCGCGACTGGACCGCGGGCGTGGGCCGGTGGCGACGGTGCTCCTGCAGCGCGGTGAGCTGCGGCGCGGTGATGTCCTGCTGACCGGCACCGAGTTTGGTCGGGTGCGCGCCATGGTGGATGCCTCCGGCAAAACCGTGGACCGTGCTGGTCCGGCCGAACCCGTGGAAGTGTTGGGACTGTCCGGCACGCCCAACGCGGGCGACGAGGCCACCGTGGTGGACGATGAACGCAAGGCCAGAGAAATTGCGATCTTCCGTCAGGAGAAAGATCGAGAGACCAAGCTGGCCCGACAGCAGGCGGCCAAATTGGAGAATGTGTTCTCCCAGATGAAGGAAGGCGAGACCGCAAGTCTCAAAATCGTCATCAAGGCCGACGTGCAAGGCTCTGCAGAGGCACTCAGCGAGGCGTTGGTGCGTCTCAGCAACGACGAGGTCAAGGTTGACGTCATCTCCAGCGGTGTTGGTGGCATCAACGAATCCGACGTCAATCTGGCCTTCGCGTCGCGGGCCTTCATGGTGGGGTTCAACGTGCGTGCCGACAGTGCCGCCCGTCGACTCGTGGATGAGGAAGGTATCGATCTGCGCTATTACAGCGTCATCTACGATGTGATCGATGATGTGAAGGCGGCCGTGACCGGGATGCTGGCGCCAGAAATGCGCGAGACCATCACCGGTGTGGCGCAGGTACGCGATGTCTTCCGTTCTTCCAAGCTCGGCGCCATTGCCGGCTGCATCGTCAGCACCGGCGTCGTGAAGCGCAACAACCCGATCCGCGTACTGCGCGACAACGTCGTTATCTATGAAGGTGAGCTCGAATCCCTGCGGCGGTTCAAGGACGACGTGAACGAGGTCAAGGCCGGTATCGAGTGTGGTATCGGGGTGAAGAACTACAACGATGTGAAGCCGGGAGACCAGATCGAGGTCTACGAGCGGACCATGGTGGCTCGCACCGCATGAGCTGCGGCGTGATTGCTACCGGCCCGGCCCATGGCCGGGCTCTTCGGAGCTAGATCATGCCCAAGGAGTACGGACGCAACCTGCGTATCGCCGAGGCCATCCAGCGTATCGCGGCGCCTGCCATCACGAGCCTGGCCCGCGAGCACCGCTGGGGCATGGTGACCATCACGGATGTCGAGGTTGCGGCCGACATGACGGTGGCGCGACTGTTCGTGAGCGTCATGGGACATCCGGACCCGGCGTCAGTGCTGGTTGGACTGCGCGAGGCGCTGCCTGACATCCGCTCGGCGGTGGCACGGGATCTGCCGCTCAAGAAGGTCCCCGCGCTGCAGGTCGCAGAAGACAAATCCATCGCGCAGGGTGCGCGTATTGCAGAGCTGCTCAAATCCGAGCCTGCCGGTCAGGCGTGAATCCTTCCTTGCCCGGAGCTTCTCTTGTCTGAGGTCTTGGCACCGGCCGGCACAACTCCGAACACGCGCCGCCCGCAGCGGGCCGTGCATGGCATCCTGCTGCTGGACAAGCCTCCGGACATCAGCTCAAACCGCGCCCTGCAGGTGGTGCGCCGCGCATTGATGGCCGCCAAGGGCGGACACACCGGCAATCTCGATGTGGCGGCGAGCGGCCTCCTGCCGCTTTGCTTCGGTGAGGCCACCAAGGTCTGCGGGTTCCTGCTCGACGCCGACAAGCGCTATCAGGCGGTGGTGCGCCTCGGGGTGGTGACGGCCAGTGGTGACGCCGAAGGCGAAGTCTTGTCCCGTTCCGATGACCTTCCCCTGGCAGCCGCTCAGGTGGAGGAAGCACTGACCCGATTGCGCGGGCCGCAGATGCAGGTTCCGCCCATGTACTCAGCGCTCAAGCGCGACGGTCAGCCCCTGTACCGGCTGGCGCGGCAGGGCATCGAAGTGGAGCGCGAAGCGAGGCCGGTGACCATCCATCGCCTCGAGATGCTGGCCTGGGAGGGCGAGACAGTGGTGCTGGATGTGAGCTGCAGCAAAGGCACTTACATCCGTTCGCTTGCAATGAGCCTGGGGGAGATCCTCGGCTGCGGGGCCTCTCTGGCTGCGCTGAGGCGCCTTGAAGCCGGCCCCTACGACATCACCCACGCCCACGGGCTGGAACTGTTCGAAGGTGGGAGGCACCCGCCGGAAGCACTGGAGGAACTGCTGCTGCCCATGGACAGCGCCCTGCAGGTATTTCCCCGAATCGACCTGGATGAGGCGGGCAGACAGAAGGTCAGGCAAGGCCAGAGTCTGAGCCTCGCCGAGGAACAATGCGTGGTGGGGACCGCGCGGCTTTACGGGCCGGCGGGGGAGTTCCTTGGCATGGGGGAGGGTGACATCAGCGGGCATCTGCGGCCCCGGCGCCTCATGGCCACGGGAAAAGACGCAGAATGACGCCGAATGACGCCGAAACACGGCGGTTTCCGTAGTTTGAAGGTTGTTCCGCAAGGGGTGCGCGGTTAGAATGCGCCCCGCCAAGAAAGCAAGCAAATCAGATTCAGGAGTGCGTTAATGGCTTTGAAGAGCGAACAGAAGCAGGAGATTCTGCAGAATTACCAGCGTGGGGCCAGTGATACCGGCTCCCCGGAAGTGCAGGTTGCCCTGCTGTCGGCTCGCATCGAGGATCTCTCGGGACACTTCAAAGCGCATGCCCACGACAACCACTCCCGCCAGGGGCTCCTGCGCATGGTGAATCGCCGACGCAAGCTCCTCGACTATCTCAAGACCCGTCACACCGAACGCTACCGGGAACTCATTGCCCGTCTCGGCTTGCGCAAGTAAGCATGGCCGGCGGAAACGCCGGCTTTTCGATCCAGCCCCCTTCACCTCTCTCCAGCGCAAGCGACGGACCAATCAAGCATGACCGCTCAAACAGTTTCATTCCAATACGGTAACCACACGGTGCAGATCGAGACCGGCCGCATCGCCAAGCAGGCGACGGCAGCCGTGGTGGTGACCATGGGGCAGACCATCGTGCTTACCACGGTGGTCGGCGCACAGAAGGCTTCCCCGGACCGCGACTTTTTCCCGCTCACTGTGGATTACCAGGAACGCACCTACGCGGCGGGCAAGATTCCCGGTGGTTTCTTCAAGCGCGAGGGACGTCCCACCGAGAAGGAAACCCTGACCTCGCGACTGATTGATCGCCCCATCCGCCCGCTGTTTCCCGAAGGCTTCACCAACGAAGTCCAGATCATCTGCACCGTGCTCTCGCTGGATCCGAAAGTGGATCCGGATATTGCCGCACTGATTGGCGCCTCGGCGGCACTTTCGCTCTCCGGCATGCCATTCCAGGGCCCGATTGGTGCCGCGCGCGTCGGTTATCGGAACGGCGAGTATCTGCTCAATCCCAGCTTTTCCGAGCTCGATGACTCCGAACTTGACCTCGTGGTGGCAGGTACGGCGAGCTCGGTACTGATGGTGGAGTCCGAGGCTCGCCAGCTTTCCGAGGAAGTCATGCTCGGCGCCGTGGTCTTTGGACACACGCAGTCCCAGGCCGTGATCAATGCCATCCATGAACTGGTCGCCAAGGTGCAGCCAAAATCCTGGGATTGGCACCCGGCCGCGGACAACACCGAACTGAATGCAGCGCTCAAGAACGGATTTGGCGCGGCCTTCGCCGAGGCCTATCTCATCATCGACAAGCTGAAGCGTAGGGACCGGCTGTCCGTGCTGCGCCAGGAGGCACTTGCCGCTCTCGCCGCCGGCGAGACTCCGGCCTGGACGTCGCAACAGGTGAGTGCCGCAATCGGCGGACTCGAATACGACACCGTGCGCGGCAACATCCTCGCCGGCAAGCCCCGCATCGACGGACGCGGCAAGGCTGATGTGCGGGCAATCAACGTGGAAGTGGGCCTGCTCCCGCGTACCCACGGCTCCGCCCTGTTCACGCGCGGCGAAACCCAGGCCTTGGTCGTCACGGCCCTCGGCACGGAACGCGACTCCCAGATCATCGATGCCATCGAAGGCGAGCGTCGGGAACCTTTCATGCTGCATTACAACTTCCCGCCCTTCTCGGTCGGTGAAGTGGGGCGTGTGGGTTCACCCAAGCGACGTGAAATCGGTCATGGCCGTCTGGCCAAGCGCGGCATTCAGGCCGTGATGCCGGACATGAGCCGTTTCCCTTACGCGGTGCGTGTGGTGTCCGAGATCACCGAATCCAACGGCTCGAGCTCCATGGCGTCCGTCTGCGGTACCAGTCTTGCCCTCATGGATGCCGGCGTGCCGCTCACGGCACCCGTGGCGGGAATCGCGATGGGTCTCATCATGGCGGATCGCGACTACGTGGTGCTGTCCGACATCCTGGGCGACGAAGACCACCTCGGTGACATGGATTTCAAGGTGGCGGGCACGGCCAATGGCGTGACCGCGCTGCAGATGGATATCAAGATCAACGGCATCACGCGCGAGATCATGGAAACCGCGCTGGCCCAGGCCAAGCATGGTCGCCTGCACATCCTCGACTGCATGAACAAGGTGCTGGCCACGCCCCGCACCGAGATGTCCGAATACGCGCCGCGCATCATCACCATCAAGATTGATCCGGACAAGATTCGTGATGTCATCGGCAAGGGCGGCAGCACCATCCGCCAGATCACGGAAGAGACGGGCACCACCATCGACATCACTGATGATGGCACGGTGAAGATTGCGTCAGTCGACTTCGCGGCGGGTCAGGAAGCCAAGCGCCGGGTGGAAGCGATCACCGCCGATGTCCAGGTGGGCGCAATCTATGAGGGCCGGGTCCAGAAGCTGATGGATTTCGGTGCTTTCGTGAATATCCTGCCCGGCAAGGATGGCCTGGTGCATATTTCCCAGATCTCCCATGAACGCGTCGAAAACGTCAGCGACAAGCTGCGCGAAGGCGACACGGTCCGGGTCAAGGTGCTGGAAGTGGACAAGCAGGGCAGAATCCGCCTCAGCATGAAGGCCGTGGACGAACAGTGAGCGCCGGACCCGACCTCTCAAGGTCGGGTTGTACAAAATAGAAACGACGCCATTTTCAGCAGACAAACGCAACCAAGGTTAGACAAGATGGTCACGATCAGACTCTCACGCGGCGGTGCCAAGGCCCGGCCTTTTTATCATGTGGTGGTAACGGACAGCCGCAGCAAGCGCGATGGCCGGTTCATCGAAAGAATCGGGTTCTTCAACCCCATCGCCGTCAAGCAGGACGTCCCGTTCAAGATCGCCCGTGATCGCTACGACTATTGGGTTGGCACCGGTGCGCAGCCCTCTGATCGCGTGGCCAGTCTGGTCAAGCAGTTCGCAGCGACCGCAGCCTGAGCGTGTGCTGATCCTGCGCGACCGCTCATGTGTCGCGCAAGGATGGTGGAATGCCCCCGTCCTTGACCTTGAATCCGCCCTGACGGCCCCGGCCTGATGCCTCCGACCCATCCTCCAGTGCAGTCCACCTCTGCCCCGGCCGCAGAACAGTCCGCGTCAGAGCCCTTGGTCATGGGCCAGGTGGCGGGTGTGTTCGGCGTCCACGGTTGGCTCAAGATCCATTCCCATACCCGGCCCCGCGCAAATCTTCTGGGCTACAAAACCTGGCTTCTGGGCAAACCGGGCGACTGGCATTCGGTCAGGGTCACGGGCAGCCGAAGCCAGGGACCGAGCCTGCTCGCAAAGATTGAGGGCGTGGATACGCGCGAGGGGGCAGAGGCGCTGCTCAGGCAGCAGATCGCCGTTCCACGTTCCGCGTTGCCGAGACTCGGGCGGGATGAATACTACTGGGCTGAGCTGATTGGCATGTCCGTGCGCGACAGCCAGCAACGCGACCTTGGCCAGGTGGCGCGACTCGTGGAGGCCGGTGATCACGACGTGCTCGTGATTCGTGGCGAAGCCGGCGAAACACTGATTCCTTTTGTGCAGGGCGTGTATGTGATGCGCGTCGATCGCACCGGAGGCCTCATCGAAGTCGACTGGCAGGACCCGGAGTGATTCCGCGCACCTTTTGCGTGCTCACCCTTTTTCCGGAGCTCATAGCCGCCTTTGCCGGCATCGGCCTCGCGCGCAAGGCAGTCAGCCAGTCACAGCTCGTTATCCAAGCCCGCCAGTTACGGGACTACACGACCGACAGCCGCCGCACGGTGGACGATGTGCCCTATGGAGGCGGCCCGGGCATGGTCATGCAGGTCGCACCCTTGCGGGCCGCGATATGCGCCGCGCGCGCGGAACTGCCAGGTGCCCATGTCATCCACCTCAGTCCCCAAGGGCGCAGGCTGGAGCAGCATCATCTGCCCAAATTGCTGGAATTCCCGCACCTGGTATTCGTGGCGGGTCGTTATGAGGGTATCGACGAGCGTCTGGTGGAGCGGGACATCGATGCCGAGTGGTCGATAGGTGATTACGTGCTTTCCGGTGGCGAAGTGCCTGCGCTGGTATTGATGGATGCCCTCATTCGCCTGATTCCAGGCGTCATGGGCGATCCGGAGTCCGCGCGCTGTGATTCCTTCATGGACGGTTTGCTCGATTTCCCCCATTACACTCGCCCGGAAGTGATCGACGGACAAGCCGTTCCTCCCGTGCTCTTGAGTGGTAATCATGCGGAAATCGCCCGCTGGCGCCTGCATGAGGCCGTGCGGCGCACCGCAGCCCGGCGACCCGATCTCATGGTGGCAGCACTCGAGCGACCTGAAATTGCCCGGGTGGCTGCGGAAATCGCACGCGAAAACCCTGAAAAATCAGCCGGCGAGGCTTAATTACTGCCCCTCGATAGGCTACAATCCGCCGCCTTTACGGACCCGATGGCTGGAGCCCCCCATGACCGACCTGATTCGTCAACTTGAAGCTGAGCAGATCACGCGCAAACTCCCAGACTTTTCGCCCGGCGATACCGTGGTCGTGCAGGTCAAGGTGGTGGAAGGCAACCGCGAGCGTTTGCAGGCCTTCGAAGGCGTGGTGATTGCCAAGCGCAACCGCGGCGCCAATTCTTCCTTCACTGTGCGCAAGATTTCCCATGGGGAGGGTGTGGAGCGTGTGTTCCCCACCTACAGCCCGCTGGTCGCAGATGTGACGGTGAAGCGTCGCGGCGCTGTGCGTCGCGCCAAGCTCTATTACATGCGCGAACTGAAGGGCAAGGCCGCGCGTATTCGCGAGAAGATCACGCCGACCGCCAAGAAGTAAAGCTGAGCCCTGCGCCATTCAAGACGCCGGGCTGGGCAAACCAGATTGACCCTGATGAAAAGGGCCGGGTGGCCGAGAGGCACCCCGGCCCTTTTTTGATTCGGTCGCCCACTGAGTACCACAACCAGCGCGGTGGTATTCAGCCGCTGAAATGTTCCTTCAGGTAGCGCGCGATGTCCGCGGATTCGTACAACCAGCTTACGCTTCCATCCGTGCGCTCGATGCGCAGGCAGGGCACCTGGCCCTTGCCACCACCGACGATGAGCTCCTGGCGTCGCCCCGCTTCAAAATCAACATCGCGCACCTCCAGTTCAAGACCCAAGGCGCGTGCGGCCTGAAGCACGCGGGTGCAGAAACCGCACAACTGGGAATGGTAGAGGGCGTGTCCCGGGGTTGGCTTCAGGGCTGATGTACTCACTGGCAAATCCGTTGTTGCAGGAACTATCCTGAAGGCTATCCCGCAGCGTTCCCGCGGGCAAGCAGGGTCCTATCGCATGCACCAGTCGACGTCCGCAAACACCGCCGCAGGTCCCGCGATGGTTGAGCGTTTTCTCGACAGCCTGTGGGTGGAGGACGGGGTCAGCGACAACACCCTGAAAGCCTACCGTAACGATTTGCAGAGCTTTGCAGCCTTCCTGGCACGGCACGCAATTACCCTCGAGGCAGCTACCGAATCCGAGGTGCTGGGATGGCTCAGCGAACAGACTCGGCAATCCACCCGCACCGCTGCCAGGCGTCTGTCAGCCGCCCGTCGTTTCTATGGCTACCTGCTGCGGGAGCGTGTGGTGGCGCGCGATCCGACCTTGCGTGTGGAAACTCCCCGCTTGGGGCGGGCATTGCCCAAATCCTTGTCAGAAGCGGATGTGGACGCCCTGCTGCTTGCCCCGGATACGACTAAGCCACTGGGGTTGCGTGATCGCGCCATGCTCGAGCTTCTCTACGCCACTGGTCTGCGGGTCACCGAACTCATCAACCTCTCCCTGTCGAGGATCAGTCTCACGCAGGGTGTGGTCCGCATCATCGGCAAGGGTGACAGGGAACGTCTGGTGCCCATGGGCGAGGAGGCCAACCGCTGGGTGGGGCGCTTCATGCAGGAGGCGCGTTCGTCATTGCTGCACGGCGCGCATTCCGAGCACCTTTTCCCCACCCAGCGCGGCGAAGCCATGACGCGTCAGGCCTTCTGGCACCTCATCAAGCGTTATGCGCTCAAGGCGGGAATCAGCACGACTCTCTCGCCGCACACCCTGCGGCATGCCTTCGCCACCCACCTCCTGAACCATGGCGCGGATCTGCGCGTGGTGCAGATGCTGCTCGGCCATGCAGACATCTCCACGACCCAGATCTATACCCATGTTGCGCGCGAGCGCCTGAAGAAACTGCACCAGCAGCATCATCCTCGCGGTTGAGGCGGGGAGGGCGCGGTGGCCGGGTCTCCCGCTCTCGCCTACAATCGACGGACCTTTCCCGCCGCAGCACGGAGCATCCCATGCCAAGACTGTTCACTCTCCTCATCGCGGGGCTGGCCCTGCACGCCGGCCATGCACAGGCGGACCAGAAACTGCAGGCCGAGCTTCAGGCCAAGCTCGCCAAGGTGATTCCGGACGCCAAGGTCACGGCTGTGAATCCCTCCCCGATCGCCGGCCTCTACGAAGTCATGCTTGGTGCCAGTGTCCTGTACATGACCGCTGACGGTCGTTACACGCTGCGCGGGGATATCTTCGATTTGCAGACTCGCGCCAATCTCACAGACAGCCGCCGGTCGGAAGCGCGCATCGCCGCCTTAGTGGCGGAGGTTCCACGTGCGATCGAGTTTGCGCCCGCCAATGGCAAGGTCGAGAGCACCCTCTATGTCTTCACCGACATCGATTGCGGTTATTGCAGGAAACTTCACGCCGAAGTGCCCAAGCTGAATGCGGCGGGAATTGCCGTACAGTATTTCGCATTCCCACGCGCGGGACTCAAGAGCGAAAGCTACGACAAGGCAGTCGCCGTCTGGTGCGCCAAGGATCCGCGCAGCGCGCTGACTGCCGCCAAGCAGGGCAAGAAACCGGAATTGATGAAATGCGACAACGCGGTCGCCGCGCAATTCGAGCTGGGACAAGCGGTCGGCGTGCAGGGTACGCCAGCCGTTTTCACCGAGGACGGTGAAGAGATCGGCGGTTACATTCCGGCGCCGGAACTCATCAAGATGCTGAAGGAGAACAAGCTGGTGCGCGAGGGCGGCTGAGACGCCACCACTCAGCGCCGCAGCAGCGCAACCAGCCGGCCCCCGTCGCGTTCGCGGTATTCAATCTTCACGGGGAGATTGCCGAGCGCAGGCGCGCACCACAGCGTGGTGCGGCGACCCGAGCCCTCGCGCGCATAAACCACCCGCAGGGTTGAAACCTCGCCGTCGGCGAGTGACACGGATTCCGCTCCCTCCACAATGAGGCGGTAATCCTTGACCTTGCCATCATCCGCCACCTGATAGTCCAGTTGCCGGGTCCCGGCCTCCAGATCGCGCATCAAGGCCAGCTGATAGGAGAGCTTGTCGAGAGTCGCCGCCATGAGCGGGGTCTCGTAGGTCACGCCCTTGTGTTGCTGCACGATTTGGCCCTCGGCGCGCTGAAAGTCCACTGTAGACTCGCGCCGCTTGCGGCCCGAGACCTTGCTCTCCACATAACGCACGGGATGGGGGCCTGCTGAATCCAGGGCGCCCTCACTCTGTTCCGTGGTTGCCGTCTTGTGGATCAGGTTCGCCAGTCCCGTGGATTCCAGATGCGAGACGAACAGATATTCCACCGGGGAGGGGAGGGAAAGTTCCCGCCTGAGTTCTGCAACAGTGACACCACGCAGCTGCACCTCGTACACGGCCACGAAGGGGACCAGTGGCGCGGCTTCGGCGACAAGTGGAAGGCACAGCAGGGGGAGCAGCCAGTACCGGGCGTGCGGTGACAGATTCCGGGGATGGCGGGGATGGCGCATATGCTACGATTCGCTCCGCATCCGTCGCGCGAAGAATCCCTCCGAGAGACGCCAACCGTCAACCGCAGCCACCGCCATGTTTCCTCCGTCCATCGACAGTCCAGGCATCATGCCACGGAACGCGCTTTTCGCCCCATGACCCGGCCAGATCACCCAACGCCCGGCATGCGGCCAGTGGTGGTGGTCGGCGACGTCATGCTGGACCGCTACTGGCGGGGCCAGACGGGCCGGATATCACCTGAAGCACCAGTCCCCATCGTGCGCGTCACCGGGTGCGACGAGCGCGTCGGTGGCGCGGCCAACGTGGCGGCCAACGCCGCCGCGCTGGGGGCGGCAGTGACGCTCATCGGCGTCGCAGGAGACGATGCCGATGCCGACAGACTGGAGGCGCTCTGCCGGGAGCACGGGCTGTCGCCGCGTCTCCTGCGTGACCCGCGCCTGCCCACCACGGTCAAACTCCGTGTGATGGCTCAGCATCAGCAATTGTTGCGGCTGGATTTTGAGGCTGCTGCCGATGAACTGCCGGGCGCCTCTCCCGCGCTTGCCGACACCTTGGTTACCGTGCTGGAGAGCACCGCTATCGTCGTGTTCTCTGATTACGCAAAAGGAGCCTTGCAGGGTGTGCAGGATCTGATTTCCCGGGTGCGTGCCGCTGGACATTTCTCCATCGTCGACCCCAAGGGCCGCGATTTTGCGCGCTACGCTGGCGCCGATCTCATCACACCCAATCTCGCTGAATTCGAGGCGGTGGTCGGCCGTTGTGCCGAGGATGCCGCCTTGGTCGAGCGGGCGCGCGAGCTCTGTGCGCGGCTCCAACTGGGCGCGGTGCTGGTTACGCGGGGCGAACATGGCATGAGCCTCGTGCCTGCCAGCGGCGAACCCCTGCATCTGGAAACCCGTGCCAAGGATGTGTTCGATGTCACCGGCGCCGGGGACACGGTATGCGCGGCCCTGGCCTGGGCACTCGCCCGGGGAGAGACTCTGGAGCGCGCGGTCGAGTTGGCCAACACGGCCGCTGGCCTCGCGGTGGCAAAGCTCGGCACTGCGGTCGTCTCGGCGCAGGAAATCGAGGAATCGCTCGGGCGACGCACCCGCATGAATTCGAGCATCCTCGAGGGCGAGGCGCTGCATGCAGCTATCCGCGAGGCGCGACGCCAGGGCCTGCGCATCGTGATGACCAATGGCTGCTTCGACATCCTGCATGTGGGACATGTGCGCTATCTCGAAGAGGCTGCCGCGCTGGGCGATCGCTTGCTGGTTGCGGTCAACAGTGATGACTCGGTCAAGCGTCTGAAAGGGCCCTCGCGCCCCCTCAACTCGCTGCGGCATCGCATGGAGGTCCTGCAGCGCCTGGCCGCGGTGGATTGGGTGGTGCCTTTTGATGCGGACACTCCGCGTGAGCTCATCGCTTCCATACTGCCCGATGTGCTCGTGAAGGGCGGTGATTACCGCGTGGAAGACATCGCCGGCGCACAGGAAGTACTCGCTGCAGGGGGACACGTGTTGACCCTCGCCTTCCACGAAGGACACTCCACCACGGATCTCATCGAACGCGGCAGCAG
>Ga0315906_10005844_pt1 | contig 15382 bp, 17 predicted proteins | sample LakEriMetagenome_4_FD_203526 | JGI IMG/M metagenome (GOLD analysis project Ga0315906, IMG submission 203526) | Freshwater fungal communities from buoy surface, Lake Erie, Ohio, United States - Buoy 2 MA122 | ecosystem: Environmental > Aquatic > Freshwater > Lake > Lake biofilm | place: USA...
CCTTCGAAAATCCCGCAATGTCCTGGATTTACCAAAATGTTTTGTTTTCTCTTGGAAATATAGAGCCGCATCAAACCATCAATTACCAAAAGACGGATCCTAACAACGGAGTTTATATCTTTTTAATAGAAGGAGAAATCATGATCGGTAATGAATTACTGAAAAAAAGAGATGGAATAGCAATTAAAGAAACAGACATCATCTCAATAAAAACAATCTCCGAATCAAAGATTTTAGTCATGGATATTCCACTCTTGAATTAAATAAAACCTTTCACCAAATAAAAACAAACAAATGGCATCATTCAAAATTGATCAGGCACACAGCGACATCCTCTTCAAGGTAAAACACCTGATGATCACAACCGTAACCGGACAATTCACCTCTTTCGAAGGAGAAATGGAAAGCGCAACCGAAGATTTCGGCGACGCTAAAATCAGCTTTTCTGCTGATGTGAACAGCATCGATACGCGCAACGAACAAAGAAACGATCACCTAAAAAGTGATGATTTTTTCAATGCTGCAGAGTTTCCAAAAATTTTATTTCAAAACGGAAGCTTGTCAAAATCGGGAGAAAATTATTCTCTCACGGGAGACTTAACCATACGCAATACAACCAAACCGATTACACTACAGGTTTCCTATAGTGGAAAAATGACCGACCCATGGGGACAAACAAAGGTTGGTTTTGAAGCGGAAGGCGTTATCAAACGCAAGGAGTTTGGTCTGATGTGGGATGCTATTACAGAGGCCGGGGGCGTGGTTGTAAGCGATGATGTTCGGTTGATACTGAATGTTCAGTTTACACAACAACCATAAAAAAAACGATTTTGCCGGCGGTAACCTCATCAGTGATGAGGTTACCCTTTTATTTTTTTCCCGACTTTGGATAACCGAATAACACGGAAGAAAGAACAGGCAAAAGAAAAATGCTTACCGTTGTTAAAGACGTCCACAGGTCTACCGCTTCAGCGTGTTCTTTCAATAAAATACTTATTGTTTCTTTGGGATATAGGTGCTCATAAACAGAGATAAGTAATTTAAAACCAAGTACCGCTATCACCAGAAATGCACTTGTTTCTAGAAACCGATATTTTCCCATCAGCCTTACAAACCATTGTGCAATAAATCGCATTGATAAGATGCCAATGAAAACGCCAATACAAACAAGGATAATATTATCAGTAAACGCAACTGCAGCGAACACATTGTCTACAGAAAAAGCGATATCCATTAACTCAACGAGAAGAACCGTAGACCAGAAAGTTCCAATTGCGCCTACGGTTGAACGATAAAACCAATTGCTCTTTTTATCAAGAAAATCATCGCTTTTCTTGGGTGTTTGTTTTCCTTTCCACCAATCGTATACAAGATAAAGCAAATAGGCGCCCCCTAATGGCTTTAGCCACCATATCTGGATCAGAATCGATGCAAACAGCATGGCAAGTCCACGGAAAATATAGGCGCCCCAGATACCATATTTCAACGCTTTATTCCTTTGTTTTTCGGGCAGGTCGCGCACCATTGTCGCAAGTACCGCTGCATTGTCAACAGATAATAGACTTTCTATCAAAATCAGGTTTCCGATGATTGCAAGAGATGTTGCGGGTTGGTCTATTATTTCACGAATCAGTTCATTCATCTGTAATAAACGGTTTTAGGTTCAAATGTACGCGGTATCCTTCTTTTTATCAGCTGATTAAACCGCCCTCATATAAAAAATTCAATGCTTGAAGCGGTGGTTGTTGTTAATAAAATGGTTTTTATCGAAGCGGTGACGTAGTGCAGGATGATTAAGTTCATAAAAGGGGTTGATTTATGCTATTCTGTCGGGCCGTTTTTGGATGCAATTTGTGATGGTAAATAATAGTTTTAAATTAAAAGAATTTAGTTATGGACAACGGAAACATCACCGTAAAAAGAACCGAGCAGTTGCCTGCTTTATTTGACGATTTTTTTAAACCATGGAGAGAGTGGTTTGATGGAGGATGGGAAAGGGTTGCCACCATTCCTTCTGTTAATGTTTCGGAATCTGAAAATGCTTACAAAATTACATTGGCAGCGCCTGGGTTGAACAAAGAAGACTTCAAAGTAAACGTGGAGGGCGACCTCATTACGATCAGTGCGGAAAAAACCTCCCGGAAAGAAGAAAAAGACGATAAGTATACCCGTAAAGAATACAATTATACTTCTTTTTCGAGAACGTTTACTTTACCGGAAAATATTAAATCAGAAAAAATTGATGCTCGTTATGAAAACGGAGAGCTGATGATTTCTCTGCCTAAACTGGTGGTTGAAAACAAGGCAACCGCGCACAAGAAAATTGAAATTAAATAATAATACCTCATCGGTTTACTCTTCCCCTTGTCTTTCCGGACAAGGGGATTTGGCATGTGCCAAAAATGAAAATATGATAATTCGAGCCCTTGAAATATTAGTTCTTGAAAACTCATCCTGGTTGAGATCTCTCGATTACATGGAGCAGGAAAATGATTTCCTGAAAAATAACATGAGCAGGATATTAGATTCTTTTTCCGAAAAAGAACTCGTGAATTGGGCTGATGAATACCAGGGCATCATTCTTCAACGAGAAGCTGCAATGAATTTACTAAGACAAGACATATTCAAACAAGAGGTGCTTATTGCCTCTGTGAGGTATAACTATTCTTCGAAAACAAAGAATCAAATTGTATTAGCTCAGAAAGAAATTCGTACTAAAATAGAATACATGGAAAAAGAATTTCAACTACTGAAAACTTCTTTTATCAGCGATGTCGAGCGAATTACTTCTTTTAGTTGATCATATCCCTCAGTTTCTTTTCGTTTAATATCACAATTTTTCCTTCGGCAATATCTATTAGTTTTTCAGACCTGAAATCGCTGAGGGTTCTAATCAGACTTTCTGTTGCTGTTGCCGCAATATTTGCAAGATCCTCTCTTGATATGTGAATAGAAAATTGTTCTGAGTTGGGTGTTTTATATTTTTTCATTAACGTGAGTAGCGATTCGGCAACCCTTTTGCGGAGGCTGTTATAAGCAAGGCCCAGGAGCTGGTGTTCTTTCTCTGTTACATTTTTTGCAAGCAAACGAATTATCTTATGTGCAACATCTTTGTTATGGTGCAACAAATCATCAAAATCATTACGTGGAATTACAGCAAGATCACACTCTTCAAGCGCTTCGGCCGTTTCCTTATAAACTTCATTTTCCAGCAAAGGAATAAAACCCAAGAAATCTCCCGCATTGTATAAACCGATGGTGAGCTCCTTTCCGTCCTCGTTTGCTTTAAATGTTTTTACTTTCCCCTTTAAAATATAATACAGCCGACCCGGATGGTTTCCCTCCGAATATATAACCTGTTTTTTCTTGTACTTGTTAATATTCCTATCTTCTTTCAACTCCGAAAGCGGGTCTTTTCCGGTAACGGTCTCAACCACGCTGCTCCATCCTTCAATGCCTCCGGGGAGCTCACGATGTAATAAATCTGCTTTTTTAAACCGGCTTTCTATTGCGCTTAACAACTCTGTTTCGGTAAAAGGTTTCGTAATATAATCATCTGCTCCCATCTCCATTCCTTTTCTCATATCGGAACGTTCGCTTTTCGCACTCAGAAAAATAAATGGCGTTTGCTGCAATTCTTCGTTTTTTTGTAACACATGCAACACTCCGTATCCATCCAATACCGGCATCATGATATCACAAATAATTAATTGAGGCTTGAATACCTTCGCTTCTTCCAGGCCAGATTTTCCGTTTTCGGCAGTAGAAACCTTGTACCCGGCAAGCTCAAGAATTTCAGCAGTGTTTTCCCTGATCTCTGCATTGTCTTCGATGAGTAAGATTTTTTTCATATGTTCTTTTTTATTGTTTTTTAATGGTCATATAGAATAGCCTAAAAGACCATTCCGGTTGGTATCGAATTTTCGCTATGGCTATTTCATATGTTCTTTTTTATTGTTTTTTAATGGTCATATAGAATAGCCTAAAAGATCATTCCGGATGGTATTGAATTTTCGTTATGGCTATTTCATATGTTCTTTTTTTATTGTTTTTTAATGGTCATACAAAAGAGCAGAATTGTAGTCTTTTTTATTATACTCTTTTATATAAAAACGGCTTTATTCCGATTGTGTTTTTTCTCTTTGTGGGAATAAAATAATAAACTCTGTTCCCTCTTCCAGTTCGCTCTTACAGGTAATAGTGCCATTCATAAGCTGAACATACCTGCTCACGATATGTAATCCCAGTCCCGTTCCCTGAATGTTAGTAACATTGTTACCCCTGAAAAACCTTTCAAACAAATGCTGTTGGTCTTCTTTTGATATACCAAGCCCTTCATCTTTTATACTTATTTTCAAACCGGTGTTATCAACAGCTGTGTTGACATGGATTGATTTTTGTTCCGATGAAAATTTAATGGCATTGCCGATTAAATTAATAAAAACATTTTTCAATAATGAGGGATCCAACTCCGCAATCTCCTTTCCTTTGTGTTTGTAAACAATTCTCTGACCCGCCTTGCAAATCGTTTCCATTTGCTTAATAACGGTTTGTACATGTTCGGGTATGGAAAACTCGGCCCAACGTGGCTCAACCTTACCATCTTCTATCTTTCCAAGAGATAAGAATTCATTTAAGATGTCTGTCAGATTGGTGACGGATGATTTTATTCTGTCAATATGTTTTTCTCTTCTTGCTTGTTCTTCGGTAGTGGTGTATTTTGATAACAAAGTGACTGAAGACAAAATCGTACTTAATGGTGTTCTGAATTCGTGAGAAGCCATAGACACAAATCGGCTCTTCATGTCGTTCAACAGTTTTTCTTTTTCCAAGGCCTGGGTGAGACTGTCTCTCGAATCTTCCAGTTCTTTCATGGTGTCCTGCAACAGTCGGGTTCTTTCGGCAACTTTAAATTCCAGCATTTCATTCAGTTGTTGAATTCGCTTGTTCACCTCGGCCATTTCTTCTTTTTGCTGAATGATTGCTTTCTCTTTTTGTTTCCTGTCTGTATCATCAATTACAAACGCAAGCGTGAACTTTCCTTCTTCGTTTTCAAAATGACCCAAACTTATTTGAACGGGAAACTCTGTTTGATTTTTACGCGTTGCAAACAATTCAAGACCCGTTCCCATTGTTCGGGATTCGGGCTTTGCGCCGTATTTTGCTCGGTGTCCCTCGTGCTTTTCCCTGTAGCGCATCGGGATTAGTGTTTCTATTTTCTGCCCAAGCAACTCTCCGGCACCATACCCAAATTGTTTGTTAGCGTAGGGATTCGACATCACAATATTGCCGCCTTCATTTACAAGCAAAATTCCCATAGTCGCAAAGTTGAACAAGGCTTCAAACTTTTGAATTTCCTTGATCAACGTTTCTTCACTTTTTACAGAATCGCTCAGGTCGGACAGCTGTATCATAGCTAACCCTGTATCAGACCCCAAAGATTCGATGGTTAGATGTAACCACCCTTTAGGGGTTTGCTTGTTTTCTATACTCTGTTGAACAATAAGACCCTCCTGAACCCTTCTTGCAATACGAAAAGACATTGTCGAGTCTAAACCAAGGTGTTTTATTAAAAAGATTCCCAGGTCGGCACCATCCGAAACCCCATATTCTTTTTCTGCTACGGAATTATAATATTCTATTGTTGAGGTTTTCCTGTTTACAACCAGTACGGCCTGGGGAAGCTTGTCGAATGCAGCTCCCATCCATCCAGAAATGGCGGATTTTGAAATGGATCCCGGTTTGTACACAGAATTTTGTTTAGGAGAATTGTGAAATTAAATACTTTTACTTATACAGGCAATAACATATTTGACATATTATTAAGTCAAGCCCCCTGTTTTGTGTCTTGTTATTATTTGAAAATTTTAAAAATCAAAACAATAAAAACACTCAGCTATATAATTTTGGTTATCTATACATCATATTTCGGCGCTTTGCCTTACATTTAATCTTTCTTGTTCTTGTGACTCATACAACCACAATCCCAGACTGTTTTATCAACTCCGGACAATTTTTTTGGATCCGTCTTGCTGGTGATGGAATAATTATTGAGTTTAATGATTTATTTGCCAATCATTTCCTACAAGTTACAAACACTAAAAGTAATTTTTCTGATTTATTACACGAACGGGATAAAGAATTGTTCTGGGAGTGGCTTCAGCAAGGAAAAAAAGATCAAAAAAGGCGTTTTTCAGGACAACTAAATATCTCTTCAGATAAAAAAGCCGGTTTTTCTATTTTCTGGGAGTTCGGTCTGGTAAAAGAGTCTAATACCGGTGAGTTCTTTTTCGAGGGTGTGGGGTATTCTTTAGAAAGAGTTGCTCCGTCTTCCGAAGAGATGGTTTCCTACGAAAAGAGGCTTGAAACCATTGTATCAAACAGTATCGATGTGCAGCTTTTAATAGACGCCTCCGGTTATGTGTTTTTCTGTAGTCCTAACATGCACGAAACCCTGGGCTATACTACAGAAGAGGTGATGGGGAAAAACGGTTTTTCTTTTGTACACCCGGAAGATTTGGAAAGTGCAAAATCGATGTTTAGCAATGAAATGACAAACCCCGGAAAGAATTCAGCAATAGATATCCGCTTTCAGCAAAAAAACGGCGAATGGTTATGGGCGGAGGTTAAAGGAAAAAACCTGATGATGGAGCCGTCTGTACAGGGAATGCTGATCAATATCAACGATATTACAGAGAGAAAAAAACTGGAAGAGGAATTATTGTTGAAAGAAAACCTTCGACACAAGCAGGTGGCTCAGGCCGCTGTTGATGCACAGGAAAAAGAAAGGGCTGATATTGGCAAAGAATTACATGATAATATCAGCCAAATGCTCACCAGCACCAAGCTTTTTCTTGATATACTAAAAAACAAGCAACCGGATGAGCTGCTGGAAAGAAGTGTTAATAACATTAATGCCATCATTAAAGAAGTAAGAAGCCTATCCCGTTCGTTGGTACCCTCTAGTATTTCAGATCTGGGTCTGGTGGCCTCTTTACACGATTTACTGGAAAATATCAGAGCGGCCAATGTGATCGAGGTTGAATTTTATCCCGCTGCAGAAGAAGAAATGCCAATGTCTCCTAATTCTAAATTAACTTTATACCGAATTGCTCAGGAGCAAATAAACAATATTGTGCGGCATTCCGGAGCAAAACAGGTTTTTGTTGAATTATATCCGGAAGAAGAATTTGTTGAAATGGTGATTTCAGACAACGGAATAGGTTTTAATCCTCAGACTGTGAAGCCGGGTATGGGATTAAAAAATATCAGAAGCAGGGCAGAGTTGCTGAACGGTAAATCTGAAATCATTACAAGTCCGGGAAAAGGTTGTAAATTGAAAGTGATAATCCCAATAAATAAATCATCATCCTAATGGAAAAAATCTCAATTCTCATTGCAGACGATCACATGTTGATTCGCGATACGTGGAGTAGTATTCTTAACAGCGACCCTCGTTTTGAGGTTATTTCACGTTGCAGCAATGGCGAAGAAGCTATTAAAGAAGCACAAAAACTAAGACCGAAGGTTGTGTTGATTGATATCAATATGACTCCTGTTTCGGGCATTGAGGCAACTCAACAAATAAGAAAGTTTTCTCCGGCATCGAAAATTATTGGTGTATCAATGCACTCACAACCAGCCTACGTTAAAAAACTTCTGAAGCTTGGTGCTCATGGTTATGTAACGAAAAACTCTCCTCAACAGGAAATGTTTGAAGCAATCGAAGAAGTAATGAAAGGTAACCGTTATATCTGTTCTGAGGTGAAAACAATTTTATCTGAGCAGGCTTTTGATGAAGAAAACAGTGGTGCAAATTCACTTTCTAACAGAGAACTGGAAATAATCAAATTCATTAAAGACGGGCTCTCTTCCAAAGAAATTTCTTCTACGCTTAATATTTCTCTTAAAACCGTAGAGGTTCACAGGCATAATATTCTTAAAAAGCTGAATCTTAAAAACAGCGCAGCGCTTGTGAACTACATCAACGAATCCGGTCTGGTAATCTGATTGATGCTTTATGGCAATCCGAATATTTATTACCGGAGGAACTTTTGATAAAGAATACAATGAAATAACGGGTCAGCTTTATTTTAAAGACACTCATCTTCATGAACTTCTTGAATTGGGGAGATGCCGCGTACCCGTGGAAATAAGAACCTTGATGATGATCGATAGTCTTGAAATGACGGAAGAAGACAGGGAATTAATTGTGCATCAGTGTATTCATGCAGATGAAGATCGGATCATCATCACCCACGGAACAGACACCATGAGTGATACCGCAAAAGTTTTAGCCGAAAAAATATCCAATAAAACCATAATCCTTACCGGCGCCATGATTCCCATAAAATTTGGTAGCAGTGATGGTTTATTTAATCTGGGCAGTGCTCTGGCATTTGCACAAAGTCTGCCTCATGGTGTTTATGTTGCCATGAACGGTCGGTATTTCAATTGGAACAACGTAAGGAAAAATAAACAGACGGGTATCTTTGAAGAAATCAATTCATTTTCATGAAGATTTTTGCGCTTATTCCTGCCCGTTATGCTGCTAGCCGTTTTCCGGGAAAGCTGATGAAAATTCTTGGAGATAAACCGGTTATTCTTCATACTTATTTAAATACAGTTGCTACCGGTTTATTTGATGACGTAATTGTTGTTACCGACAGTGATGAAATTTATTCTGTAATTAATGAGGCGGGAGGAAAAGCAATCATGAGTATTAAAGAACACGCCAGCGGAACCGATAGAATAGCAGAAATTGCAGAGAATATAGATGCGGATGTTTTTATAAATGTTCAGGGTGATGAACCTTTTGTTTATAAAAATGCACTTAATTCTTTGTGTAAAATATTTTTAGAACCTTCTACTGTTGTCGGTTCTCTAATGCATCGTATTGAAAAAAAAGATGCAGATAATCCCAATGCTGTTAAAGTTGTTACAGATTTAGAGGGAAATGCACTTTATTTCAGTAGAAGCATTATTCCGTATTTAAGAGATGAAGATGTTTCCGTTACTTATTATAAACATATAGGAGTATATGGATATCGAAAAGAAACACTCCTTTATATTAGCAAACTAGAACCAACCAAACTGGAAATTGCAGAAAAATTAGAACAGCTTCGTATTATTGAAAATGGAATAAAAATAAAACTTGCTGAAATTAAAGAATGGAGTGTTGCTATTGATACTCCGGAAGATTTTGAAAGGGCAAAAAAAATATTTGAATTATCCACCAATACCTCTGCTTAATTCAAGCATTTTTTCAATAGGAGAAAGTGCTGCTAAACGAAGATCTTCATCCATTATAAGTTCCGGTAATTCATATTTCATACATAAATAGATCTTTTCAAGGGTATTTCTTTTCATATGAGGACAATCATTACAAGCGCAGCTGTTGTCGGGAGGTGCCGGAATAAATGTTTTTTCCGGATTCATCTTTACCATCTGATGAAGAATACCTGTTTCTGTAGCAACAATATATTGTTTGGCAGAGCTTTCAGAAGTATATTTCAATAATTGTGTTGTACTTCCTATAAAATCAGCTAATTCAAGAACCGGCTCCTCACATTCGGGATGAGCAATAAGCTCTGCGTACGGATGCCTTTGTTTAAGTTTGACTATTTTCTCCCTGCTAAATATTTCATGAACCATACAAGCTCCGTTCCATAAAACCATCTTCCTCCCAGTAACTTTATTGATATATGCCCCTAAATTTTTATCCGGAGCAAAAATGATCGGTTGTTCTTCCGGTAAACTTTCAACAATATGGCGTGCATTGCTGCTCGTACAGATGATGTCACTTAAGGCTTTAATGCCTGCGCTACAGTTTATGTAAGATATTACCAAATGATCCGGATGTTGCATCTTAAAGGCTTTAAATGCGTCTGGAGGGCAACTATCACTCAAAGAGCAACCTGCAAATAAATCAGGAAGAACTACTTTTTTTGCCGGATTTAAAATTTTCGCGGTTTCTGCCATAAAATGTACCCCTGCAAATACTATCATTTCAGCTTCAGTTTTCTGGGCTTGCCTGGCTAAACCCAGGCTGTCTCCAATATAATCTGCTACATCCTGAATATCTGGCTCTTGGTAATAATGGGCGAGAATAACTGCTTTTTTATCTTTTTTTAATTTTTCAATTTCAGAAAATAAGTCGAGAGCAGGATCTATTTGAATATCTAAAAATCCTTTTTTATCTAATTTTTTTTTCTCTTCATCCACATTTATTCCTCTCATATTATACTCTTAATATTATATTATTTATATAAAACTCTATTATTATTATGGTTGTGGATATGTGTATAAACCCCATACTTACTTATATCTATATTATAATAATAGGATTATCCACAGTTTTCCACTTTTAAATTAACATTAGAAAGGTTTATCATAACTATATTTTCTTGTTTATTCCACAGATGTGGATATTGTATGATGTGAACAAAGTTAAATACCCGGCTATATTTTTTGCTGTTTATAATTCCTGTAAAAATCAACCGATATCCTCAGTATTATTTAATAAACTTATTATTTAAATTTTACCAACAAATACTCTACATATTATCCTATCTTTTTTTACGTTTATTCACATTATTTCGGCATTAAATCACATAAAATTCATCATAAAATACAAGATTTTAAACAATGGTTGCTTAAAAAAAGGCTACCTATTAAAAAAATTCAGCCTCGTTTTTTTCCACAGGGTGTTAAAATCTTTTTTCCTTAAATTTGCCCTCTTAAAATACGATTATACCAATATATATATATATGTCTATCATTCAAAGTATCAGAGAAAAATATGCCGCAATCGGTATTGCTGTAATTGCAATAAGTTTAATTGCTTTTATATTAATGGATGCCCTTAGCAGCAGAAGTAATCTTTTCGGCGATCAAAGTTCGGAGGTAGGAAGTATTAATGGTAAATCAATAGACAGAAATGAATTTGATTTTAAAGTTAAATCGCTAGAAGAGAACTACAGAGGTAGAGGAATGGATATTAATGATCAGATGCGTCAGCAATTACTGGAAAGCATATGGAATAATGAAATTGATCAGATTTTACTGAATGGCGAATATGAAAATCTCGGTTTGGTATTTACAAATCTAGATAAAGAAGAAGGAATTTTCGGAGAGAACGCTCCAAACGAATTTAAAGAATCGTTTAAGGATCCTAAAACAGGATTATACGATCCAGAAGCAGCGCGTCAACAATTAAAGAAAATACTAAAAACAGGAAAAGACCCGAAAGCAAAAGCTGAAATAGAAAATTACATTAAAGAAGCAGTTATTGCACCCGGCCTAAGAAACAAATATATCAACCTGTTAAAAGGAAGCGTTTATTATCCAAAATGGTTGTACGAGAAAGAACAGACAGATCAGCTTTCTTTGGCTGCAATTAATTATGTGAACATTCCTTATACATCAATTGGTGATTCTACAATAAAGATATCTGATGAAGACATAAACGGTTATATAAAAAAGAATAAGGAACAATTTAAGCAAGAAAAATCCGCATCTGTGTCATATGTAGTATTTGATGGTTCTCCAACGGTTGTCGATTCATCAAATACAAAAGAAGAATTATCTAAGAAGATATCAGAATTTTCTGCAACTACAGATATTAAAACATATCTCAATATCAATAGCTCGGAAGGAAGTTTCGATGATTCTTATGTGTTAAAATCTAAAATTAATACACCGGCGGGAGATTCTTTGTTCGCCTTATCTGAAGGAGGTGTGTTTGGTCCATATTTAGACGGTAATTCATATACACTTGCTAAGTATATTAATAAAAGAACACTTCCAGATTCGGTTAAATGCAGACATATACTTGTTGCAACAACAAATCCACAATCGGGAACCGGATTACCAGATTCGATTGCAAAAAAGAAAGTAGATAGTATTGCGGCAGCAGTAGCAACAGGAGCAAATTTTGCACAATTAGCTGCACAGTTCAGCGACGACCCAGGAAGCAAGGATAAAGGCGGAGAATATGATTTTAGCCTTGAAAATTTTTCAAACCTTGCGAGGCCATTTGCTGAATTTATTTTCTATCAACCAAAGAACAGTAAATCTGTAGTTAAAACCGAATTTGGTTATCACTACATTGAAGTTTTGGACCAAAAAAATGCATCTGAAGCGTATAAGTTTGCTTATTTAAAGAAACGAATTCTTCCCGGTCAGGAAACAACAGATAAAGCAGGAGCAGACGCAACAAAGTTTGCAGCTGCTGTAACAGATAAAAAAAGCTTTGAAAAATATATAAAAGAACAAAAGCTTACACCAAGAACTGCAGAGTTTAAAACAACAGATTATACGATAACCGGTCTCGGAAATGCAAGACAACTTATTCGTTGGGCATTTGAGAACGAAGAAGGCTCTGTGTCTAATATAGAAAACATAGGAGACTATGTTATTATTGCATTGGTGACAGATAAAAACGAAGAGGGTTTAATGAGTACAAAAGCAGCTAGACCGCTTGTTGAACCAATCTTAATTAACGTAAAGAAATCGCAGCAGATTATTGCAAAAGCGGGTTCTGTTAAAAACTTAAATGATGCCGCCACTAAGTTTAAATTAAATGTTGAGAAAGCTGATAGTATTATATTCGGCTCCCAATTTGTAAATAATCTTGGAGCAGAACCAAAGGTTGTTGGCGCCTCTTTCTATCCTGAATATAAAAAATCAGTATCTACACCAATCTCAGGAAACGCGGGGGTTTTCTACATACAAACTGTTTCTACAGGAATGATGCCGTCATCCGGAGAAAATTATATTTCCAAAAGAGGACAAATGGAACAAAATATTAAAGGCGGTATTACGTATAAGGCGGTCGAGTCTCTTAAGAAAACAGCCGACATTAAAGACAATAGAATACTATTCTATTAAAACCCACCCATATCGTATAAATACGAAGAAGTTTTACGAAGCCTTTCTGAAAAAACACGATCCCCTAGGATGGGAATTAAACTATTTTTATTTTTACATGCTTGTAGGTAATATAGGGTGTAAAATAATTCCAATTGAACGATTTAATTAAAAACAGAGTTTCTGAAAGTTCACTAATTACTATTGACTTATCGGAGTTTCTGCCGAATGCAGACCCTCTTTTATTTGACCTGTCTTCCTATTTATACAAAGGACTAATTCTTAGAGAGAAAGAGTACAGACAATCGCTTTCTGAAACAAACTGGTCGCCATATAATAACAAAACGGTTCTTGTTTTTTGTAGTAATGATGCTATTATTCCCGTGTGGGCATATATGTTAGCGGCGGTGCACCTGGGAGCAGAAACAAGCGATATTCATTTTTTAACGCCCGATCAATGGAAAGAAAAAGAAATGATTAAAAATATACAGAAAACAAATCCGGAAAAATATTATGATTCAAGGATAGTAATAAAAGGTTGCGGAGAAACAAAGATTCCGGATTCTGCATATTTTGAAATTACTAAGCTTTTGTTACCGGTTGCTAAATCAATACTTTACGGAGAGCCGTGCAGCACGGTGCCGGTTTATAAAAAGAAATAAAAAGAGAAATCTTACAAATGCAATCTAATCATTATATAAACCCATACCAACCGCGCCACCCTTATAGCCTTACTAACAAGCAAAGGCAATTCTTAAAGCATTGGGAAAAACAAAAAGAAACGCCGCGTTTTGTTTATTTTTTATTCAACGGGGTAATTAAAAAAATAAGCTGGGTTTTTATTTTATTCAAAGTTATTCAGCTTTTATTTTTTAAAGAACAATCCTATAATTTTTATGTTACCGGGTTCGGCATTGTCTTTCTTTTTATTGAAATACTTTTTTGGATTTTTTGTGGTTTAACCATTGGCTGGCTCGAATACACCAAAAAAGAATCTGAATATGAGCTATTTCATTCAATGAGGCATTTTTAGTTTTTTCTTCTCTTTCTTTTTTTCCGGAATTAAAGAAACGGCAATTACAAGCGAAGCCGCTAGTAAAACGCTTAATAGTTTTCTCATTTTTTATTAGCAATCTATTTATCATTTATTACATTATTATATGACCGGTGTCATAACACACAATGATTTTATATTAAACAAATAAAAATGTATTTATAATAAGCACCTCACCTTCTTTATTAATTCGATATCCGTAATCATAACAAAACCGAAATACTTCTCCCGACCTTGAGGCGGTTTCATGTGTAAAAAATGAAAAACTAAACCCCTTGATTACTAGTGCGCCGTAATGAACGGAATTAACCTCCTCTTCAAATACAGACTTAAGAATATTCCTGTTTTTCTTAATTAAAGCATTAATCATTCGAGTGTAATTATTATTGTCTTTATCTTTTGTTTTGTTATTATGAAATGCAACCCTGCAATGATCATTACAGAATAACTTGTCAACCCTACCTGTAAATGTTTTTCTACAATATCCGCATGTCGAATTATTCATAGCAACATAAAAGTAATATCCTCTTATACGTATAAAAACGTTTTTATACGTATATATAAAAGGATTTTTCTGATTATATATTCATTTTTGTAAACATTCTTTAACCTTAAAAATTTATTTATGAATGCACTTAAAAATCGTGTACAGCTAATTGGAAATCTAGGTGCTGCACCGGAGGTAAAAACAGTTACAAATGGCAGAAAAATGGCTCGCTTCAGTATGGCAACCAACGAATTCTATTTAAATGCAAAGGGCGAAAAAGTAGAAGATACCCAATGGCACTTGATAGTGGCTTGGGGCAAAGCCGCGGAAATCGCGGAAAAGCTTCTCGATAAAGGCTCTGAGGTGGCCATTGATGGAAAGCTGGTAAGCAGAACATATACCGACAAGGACGGAGCAAAAAAATATATCACAGAAGTAGAAATGAATGAATTTTTATTACTGGGCGGTAAAGCCAGTGCTTAAGAACAATTATAAAACAAGCCCGGTTGCTTAATCATAGGTGATCGGGTTTTGTTTTATTGAATTAAAATTGATGATTACCTTCCCATGTAAACCATCAGAATTTGTACATCGCTTGGGTTCACACCCGAAATTCGACTTGCTTGTCCCAGTGTTTGAGGTTTAATTTTATTAAGCTTTTGAACAGCCTCATTACTAAGGGATGAAATCTTTGTATAATCAAATGCATCAGGAATAATTAGATCTTCTAGTTGTGCCATTCGGTTAACTAGCTCTTTTTCTTTTTCCACGTAAACATCGTATTTTAACTGTATTTCTGCCTGTTCTATTATATTTCGGTTATACGTTTCCGTTATATTCTTTACTTTATCAATCACCTCCGAAAGCTCATTAAGCGAAATGCCGGGGCGCAGAAGAATCTGAGAGGCTTTTTGTTTTTGGCTAATTGGTGCGCTATTTTTTGAAAGAAGGAAAGTATTTATTTCTTCGGG
>Ga0315906_10005846_pt1 | contig 15380 bp, 9 predicted proteins | sample LakEriMetagenome_4_FD_203526 | JGI IMG/M metagenome (GOLD analysis project Ga0315906, IMG submission 203526) | Freshwater fungal communities from buoy surface, Lake Erie, Ohio, United States - Buoy 2 MA122 | ecosystem: Environmental > Aquatic > Freshwater > Lake > Lake biofilm | place: USA: Lake...
GTAAATTCGTTCAGATCTGATTATGCAGCATTCGCCTCTGGACTGCATCCAAATAATTCGTACGAACAAACAAAATTCATTTTACACGTCAAAAGTGAGTTGATGTCTTCTCCAAGTTCAATCATGTCTTCATCATCCATGTCACAAATCCAGTTTATTTTGATGTTCATTTTCTTACCGGCATTGAATTCAATGAGTTTGAGTAATGTAAAAAGCTTTTTTGTGCTCAATGTGTTGATGTACTCAAAATTTAGATTGATGGTGATTGCTTCGGATGAACTCTCCATATAATCAGTTGCCCAATTGAAAATAGAGTTCCAGAAATCACTTGGATTGTAATCGATAGCTCTACCGTTAATTGTTATCTTGCCTTTTTCACCATTCAATTCTAGAAATGGACTTGTTGCAGTTGCGTTTTTGATAATTGTTTTCATGACTTTGTTTTTTTATTTGAAACAAAGTTGAGCATGTGAGCAACAGTTAAGAAATAAAAATGTGATTCCAAATGAAAATTAGGTTGTTCTGATTAAGCCGTGTTGAGTAGTTATACTTAGTGCTCTGCGTATCTTCCCTTATTTTTTAGAGCTCTCCAAGTCTATAATAAGTCTTCGTTGAGACCATGTTTTTATGCGGTTTTATTAACTTTACATACTCAAATTAAACGTAAGAATGGAGAACGTTGCACCCTACAAACCAGTTAACAAAATACGTATTGTTACTGCGGCCTCATTATTTGATGGACATGATGCTGCCATTAACATCATGAGAAGGATCATTCAATCCACCGGATGTGAAGTCATTCATTTGGGACATGACCGCAGCGTGGAAGAAGTGGTAAACTGTGCAATTCAGGAGGATGCTCAGGCCATTGCCATGACTTCCTATCAGGGAGGACACATGGAGTATTTCAAATATATGTTTGACTTACTGAAACAAAAAGGAGCCCCTCACATTAAAATTTTTGGTGGAGGTGGAGGGACAATTCTTCCTTCAGAAATTGAAGAGCTTCATGCATATGGAATAACACGTATTTACCACCCGGATGACGGACGTTCTATGGGATTACAAGGAATGATCAATGACCTTGTGAGTAAATGTGATTTTCCAGTTGGAAAGGATCTTCAACTTGAATTGTCTCAATTAAGTGCTAAACACGTTCCGTCGATTGCGCGTTGCATCTCGGCAGCTGAAAATTTTCCGTTAGAGGCGAGTGAGCATTTAAAAAATATTGCTGATCAGGCATCCTTGGTTCAAGTACCAGTTTTGGGTATCACCGGTACAGGAGGAGCAGGTAAATCCTCGCTGGTGGATGAGTTGGTTCGCCGCTTTTTAATTGACTTTAAAGACAAACAAATTGCTGTTGTTTCAGTAGATCCCTCCAAGCGAAAAACAGGTGGTGCCTTGTTGGGCGACCGCATACGTATGAATGCCATAAAAAGTGATAGGGTCTACATGCGCTCACTTGCGACCAGGCAATCCAATCTTGCTCTCTCAAAACATGTGTCGGAGGCGATTACAATTTTGAAAGCTGCGGCATATGATCTGATCATTCTTGAAACTTCCGGAATCGGTCAGTCCGATACTGAGATTTTGGATCATTCGGATGTTTCTCTCTATGTAATGACTCCTGAATATGGTGCGGCTACCCAACTTGAAAAGATTGATATGCTTGACTTTGCGGATGTTATTGCGTTAAATAAATTCGATAAGCGAGGTGCTCTTGATGCACTTCGGGATGTTCGAAAGCAATTCCAGCGAAATCATAATCTTTGGGACGAAAATGTTGATTCCATGCCTGTTTATGGGACGATTGCCTCACAATTCAATGATCCTGGAATGAATACCCTGTATAAGGTGATCATGGATAAGGTAGTCACCAAAACGGGCGCTCCTTTGAATTCAACTTTCGAGATCACTCGTGAAATGTCCGAGAAGATTTTCGTGATACCACCTGAACGAACAAGGTATCTTTCTGAGATCTCCGAAAATAACCGGTCCTACGATAAATGGGTAGAGGAGCAGGTTGCAGTGGCCAATCGACTGCAAGGATTATTTTCTTCTATTGAAACACTTAAATCGTCTGATGTTGAGGATAAAGATCGTTTAATCAAAGCCATACAGGAAGTATTTGAGAATGTGAAGCTCAATTTTGATCCCAAAAACTGGGAAATAATTCAACGATGGGAAGAAAAGAAAACACTTTATAAAAATCCTGAATTTGAGTTCAAGGTGCGTGACAAAGTTCTAAAGCTTGCTACGCATACAGAATCGCTGTCACACATGCAAATACCAAAGGTCGCCACACCAAAATACACAGGTTGGGGAGATATTTTGAGATGGACACTTCAGGAAAACGTTCCAGGTGAATTTCCGTTTACTTCCGGATTGTTCCCTTTCAAAAGGGAAGGAGAAGACCCTACCCGAATGTTTGCCGGAGAGGGCGGACCAGAACGCACGAATAAACGATTTCATTATGTGTCACTGGGGATGCCGGCAAAACGACTTTCTACTGCGTTCGATTCAGTGACACTTTACGGCAATGATCCTGATTTGCGACCTGATATATATGGGAAGATCGGAAACTCGGGAGTGTCCATTTGTTGTTTGGATGATGCGAAAAAATTGTATTCCGGTTTTGACCTCAGTCATGCAATGACCTCTGTTTCCATGACGATTAATGGTCCTGCGCCAATGTTGCTTGGCTTTTTTATGAACGCTGCAATCGATCAGAATTGTGAGAAATACATAAAAGCCAATGGATTGGAAGCTGAGGTAGAGGCTAAAATCAGTGAGATCTACAAAGTAAAAGGAGTAGAAAGACCGAAGTATCAGGGCGAATTACCTGAAGGAAACGATGGGTTGGGATTAATGCTACTAGGGGTTACAGGTGACCAGGTATTACCTTCTGATGTGTACGCTCAAATAAAGGTAGATACGCTAAAACAAGTCAGGGGGACTGTTCAGGCTGACATTTTAAAAGAGGATCAGGCGCAGAATACTTGTATTTTTTCAACGGAATTTGCGTTGCGTCTCATGGGGGATGTACAGCAATATTTCATTGATAACGGTGTCCGAAATTTTTACTCAGTATCCATCTCAGGATACCATATTGCGGAGGCTGGCGCCAACCCGATTACTCAATTGGCATTTACACTCGCAAATGGTTTTACCTATGTCGAGTATTACCTCAGCAGAGGAATGGATATCAATGACTTTGGTCCAAATTTATCGTTCTTCTTCTCCAATGGGATCGATCCAGAGTACGCTGTCATTGGAAGAGTAGCGCGACGAGTATGGGCGAAAGCACTTTCCAGAAAATACGGAGCCAATTCCAGAGCGCAAATGTTGAAATACCACATTCAGACTTCTGGTCGTTCCCTGCATGCTCAGGAAATTGATTTTAATGACATCAGAACAACGCTTCAGGCGCTGTATGCCATTTATGACAATTGTAATTCATTGCATACCAATGCGTATGATGAGGCTATTACAACACCTACTGAGGAATCTGTGCGCAGAGCGATGGCAATTCAATTGATCATAAACCGCGAATTAGGCCTAGCAAAAAATGAAAATCCATTGCAGGGCTCGTTCATCATTGAAGAATTGACCGATCTTGTGGAAGAGGCCGTACTTACTGAGTTCGACAGAATTACTGAGAGAGGAGGGGTGCTAGGAGCAATGGAAACGATGTATCAGCGTTCCAAAATTCAGGAGGAATCACTTTATTACGAAACATTGAAGCACACGGGTGAATTCCCAATCATTGGGGTCAATACGTTTTTAAGCTCCAAGGGCTCACCTACCATACTCCCAAAGGAGGTTATTCGTGCTACGGAGGAGGAAAAGCAATATCAGATCGATATGTTGTCGCGATTGCACAATGCCAATTCTGAAAAGGCGACAGAGGCAATCAAAGCAGTTCAGGAGGCAGCTATCCAGAATGGGAACATGTTCGAACAGCTCATGGAAACGTGCAAATACGCTTCGTTAGGACAGATAACTTCAGCTCTGTTTGAGGTGGGTGGACAGTACCGTCGAAATATGTAAAAGGTTTCCATGTCTGAGCTGAAAGACTTCTTTTTAGGCATTGTAAAACAAAGGCCTTACGTCATTTTTTCGGTGTTTTCACTTCTTTTTATCGCTTTGATGACCTTTGTTGAAATAAAAAATGGAAAGTTCTGGACAAATGATTTGTATGTGTATTATGGCGCTGTGAAAGATTATTTCAACGGTGTAAGTCCCTATGAACATGCGTATCGATTAAATAGTGGGTTGTTTAAATATCCGCCCCCTGTCCTGTATCTTTTTACTCCTTTGTTGGGATTTCCTTATTTTGCCGCTCAATTGGTTCATGTAGTGTTCTCGTGGCTTGGATTGACCATAAGTTTGATCTTATTACACAAGCTCACATTTTACCCAGTCCTTAAAATGGTTAAGAAAATAGGAATTTTATGGGGATCTTTTGCTCTTATTGCGATTCATGTTGTACGGGAATTCCACATGGGAAATATCAATTTGCAGCTTTTACTGCTTTTATCTGTGGGGTTCATATTTATCCAACATCAGAAGGTTGTGCTTGCTACAGTTTGTTTTACACTGGTGATTCTGTTCAAACCTTTTTTCGTCATTCTGCTTTTTCCATTTTTATTCAATGAGTTAAAATTCTTTTTACGAGTTTGTTCTTTGGGTTTGGGGATTTCCTTGATCACATTTCTATTCACCGGAATGGATCTTTGGCAACAATGGGCTGCAGCGGTACTTCGTCATGGAGATTATCAGGTCAACCATGATTCTGCAGGGGCAATTGTCAAGCAATATTTTGGATTTGATGGGGAGGGCGCAGTAGCAATTCTTGTCTTATTTTGCGCATTTATGGTCATCCTAGTGGATAAATTGCGTCTGCACAGGATGCTAACGATAGAGTGGGTGATCCTTCTGGTGGCTCTTGTGCCGAGTGTTTTTAAAACTGATACGCAACATTTTCTCATGACAATACCATTATTGGTTGGAATGTTAAATGAGCTTTCTGAGAGAAAAAAAGGTTATTTGTGGCTCATATTTGGTGTTCTTGTTCTCGGATTTTCGTTCAATTCTAACGACCTTCTGGGAAAAGAGCTGAGTTCATTCGTTACTCAATGGGGTTTTCTGGGACTCTCGAATCTAGGATTAATTGTTTTTTACGTTTATTTAAAGTTCAGCCGATCGAATGGAGCGACTTCTTTCAAAGCAAATATTTAATCGTTTAGCCAATTCATGTTTAGTGCTCGTTTGGTCGATTTCCTCTTTTTCGCAACAGGTGTGTCCAATTATTCCTACTCCCTCTGTCTATCAGCCAATGAATGGGGTGTTGGAAGTGCAAGGTAGGATCTCAATAAATGAAAAGGGGATTCCCGAACCCATCCGTGAGTATCTGATTAAAAAATGTACTCAGGAATTGGGGCTGCTCGTGGTGTTTACACCAGTTTCCGAACAATTGGATTTTAAAAAGCTTATAAATGTTCCTAAAAACTATTACAGTCTTCGGATTGATCGTGGAATTACTATTCAATACAGTTCTGAAGAAAGCTGCTTCTACGCATTGACTAGCTTGTTTCAATTGATGGAAGAATCGGAGGGGAAGTTTCATTTTCAAAAGTGTTTTATAAGTGATGCTCCAAAATATGGCTGGAGAGGAATGCATTTGGATGTGAGTAGGCATTTTTTCAGTGTCCAAGAGGTTAAGCGATTCATTGACATAATGTCACTTTATAAATTCAACACTTTTCACTGGCATTTGACAGACGATCAGGGCTGGCGAATTGAAATAAAGAAGTATCCAAAATTGACAGAGGTCGGGGCTTGGCGCGACAGTACAGTCATTGGGCATTATTCAGTAACTCCCAGAAGCTACGACAAGAGTCGTTATGGTGGATTTTATACTCAGGAAGACATTCGAGAAATCGTTGCATATGCCGCTGAACGTTATATAACCGTAGTACCTGAGATTGAAATGCCTGGTCATGCAAGAGCAGCAATTGCTGCTTATCCGTCATTGTCCTGTTCGGGAGAATCGCTTCCTGTCCCAGGATTATGGGGTGTGTTTGATGATATTTTTTGTATGCACGAATCCACCCTTGATTTTGTAAAAAATGTACTGGATGAGGTTTTAGATTTGTTTCCTTCAACTTACATCCATATTGGCGGTGACGAAGCTCCAAAAGTTAGATGGAAGAAGTGTAAGAAATGTCAGGCAGTTATTCGAGAAAATGGGTTGCACGATGAAGAGCAGTTGCAAGGTTGGTTTGTCGCCAAGGTAGATGAATATCTTACTTCAAAAGGAAGAAAGCTGATCGGCTGGGATGAGATTTTGGAAGGGGGATTGTCTGAAAATGCCACAGTAATGTCTTGGCGTGGGGCTGAAGGTGGAATCGCCGCGGCGAGACAAAAGCATTATGCTGTGATGTCACCGGGCGGATATTGCTATTTTGATCACTATCAGAGCAAAGACCGCAATGAGCCACTTGCCATTGGTGGATATACTCCCCTGGAAAAAGTATATGCATTCCAGCCGGTACCTGAAGAGCTTACTCCGGATGAAGCGGCATATATTCTTGGTGCTCAGGCGAATTTATGGACGGAATACATTCCGGACATGAGGCAACTCGAATATATGGCATTTCCGCGAGCGCTTGCTCTTGCTCAGGTGCTATGGTGTCAGAACAAACCGGATTTTGAATATTTCGAAAAGGTATTATTTCAACATCAGTTTCCAAAACTGCAGGATTTAAAAGTGAATTACTCCAAGGCGATCTTCTATCCCGAAATGCGTTTGCATCCTAAAAAGGATAAAGTCGGTATCACATTCAGTACATCATTAACAAATGGAAAATTAAAAGTTTCTATCCTTGATCAGTTGGGTGTTTTAAAGGAAGAGAAAGAAGTTGGAAGTTCGGATACTTTGTTCGTTGAACGATCTGTGGGATTTCATACCTATTCTTATGTTTTAAATCCTTCAAATACCGATAAAATATTCACATATTCTCTGATGTCTCATCCGTCGCTTGCCTTGCCAATTGAGATTGATCCACTTCCAGATGAGCGCTATTCAGGAAATGGTTGGTTTACCCTTACCGATGGTTTGATAGGAGCGATGCCATGGAAAGGGAATGATTGGTTGGGATTTGATGAAAAGAAAATCGAAATCAATATAGATCTCCAGAGAAATTCAACTGTGAAAGGAATTAAACTTGGCTTTCTGCAAGACCAGGGTTCATGGATTTATTATCCTGATAAAATGAGTCTTTCTCTTTCGAAAAATGGTAGAAAATGGAAGACAATTGAGATCAAACAGATTGGTAGACAATCGGCTGAAGTTTTTGATGTTAAAGCTCGATATGTGAAGGTGGTCATAGAGACAGATGAAATAACTGAGGGAAATCCCGGGGCCGGACATGTTCCCTGGACATTTATGGATGAGCTAATTCTCAATTTTGAACCATGAAAGTAGAATTATGTGCTGCTTCAATCGAGGCTGTTAAACTTGCCAGAGAATTGGGCTTTAATAGAATTGAATTGTGCCAAAACCTGGAACAGGGAGGGATTACACCTTCACTTGGAATGATCGAGTATGCCATCGCTCATGGAATTGAAACCCATGTGCTTATTCGTCACAGGCCGGGAAATTTCATATATGCACAGGATGAGCTGGAAGTGATGTTGAGAGATATTCAGATTTGTCGTGAAAGCGGGGCAAGTGGGGTCGTAATAGGCGCTATTAATACAGTAGGGGAGATCGATCGGTTCTTTTTGAACAGAGTAAAGAAAAAAGCGGGTTCGATGCAAGTGACATTTCACCGTGCTTTTGATGATACTCTTGATTGGAAACGCTCTCTGGAATGGTTAATTGAACATGAGGTGACAAGGGTCCTTTCTTCGGGTATGGCGAGCAAAGCAGAGACGGGTATTCCGATACTGTCAAGTATGACTGATTTTGCTCAGGGGCGCATAGAAATTATGGCGGGTGGAGGTATAAATGCTGCAAACGTCGCAAAAATCATCTCAGAAACACGCTGTGATGCCGTTCATTTTTCCGGTACTTCAAAGGTTCAGCTAGATGAAGAATCCCTTTTTTCAGAACCTGTGCTCAAAATTGATGTTAAAAAGGTTAAAAGAATCCTTGAGGCTTCGGGGATTGACTTGAACGGAGAATACTAGATTCGGTCAAGGACATAGGTGATCAACCCTCGCATTTCTGAGCTATATCCCTTGGAAAATTCCATGTTTGGTCGATTGGCAACACCAAGGCAAATGGTCGCACAACGATGTCCCATGGCTTTTCCAAGCGAAAATAGGGCAGAGCTTTCCATCTCAAAGTTGATTATACGCGGTTCTGAATTTAGCTGAGTTAGCTTTTCATTGAGATTGGAAATCCTGTTTTGAATGCGTAGTTGTCTTCCCTGCGGACCATAAAACCCACTCGAGGTAACTGTTATTCCTTGAAAGGTTAGTTCTGATTGGAGCTGATTCGTTAATTCTTGATTCGAAGAAATTAAATACGGTTGGATGGTGTCCGGAAGATCAAGATGTGAGTTGATTTTTTTACACAGCTCTTGTTCTGCTTCATCAAAGTCAATTGCATAAAAATGTGCGATATTATCTAATCCATATGCATGCGTCGATAAAATATATGAATGCACAGGAACATCTGGTTGAAGAATTCCACAAGTGCCAATTCGAACGATGCTTAAGCTTGTTAGTGTAGATTTGTCCGTGCGGCTATTTAAATCAATATTCACAAGTGCATCCAATTCGTTCATTGCAATGTCAATATTGTCTGTGCCAATTCCTGTGGATAAAGCAGTTATTCGCTTGCCTTTGTATGTTCCGGTGTGACAAACAAATTCTCTGTGTTGGGACCTGTGTTCGACAGTATCGAAAAATTCCGAGATCATTGCAACACGATCCTGATCGCCTGCAATAATAATTTTGTCTGAGATCTGATCCGGATGTAAACCGAGGTGATAAACTCTGTTTTGATTGTCTAAAACCAATTCTGATAAGGGGTAACTCATGGCATGAAAATAAAAAAAGTGCTCTTTCAAGCACTTTCAATTTTTTTAAAGTGATTTATTTTCCTGTGATACTTCCAAAAACTTTCTGCAAAAGATCAGAAACACGCGCGACGGGGTCTTTACGGATTTTGTTCTCTTCGATCTCTACCATATGAAAAAGTCCTTTGATCGCTCGTTCGGTTATATACTTGTTCAAATCCGGATTCATCTGCTCGCCACCAGTAAGTTTAACCACTGAGTTGTACTTAGTGATAATCGGATTCCAATAGTCAGTGAGTTTAACTTTTGAAATAGCTGCCTCCACTTTTGGGGAGAAAGCAGCAACTAGCTTTGAGGTAGTATTGTCTCTCAGGAATTTCGTAGCAGCTCCATCGCCTCCATTCAAAATAGCGAAACCATCTGAAACAGTCATGTTTTTAATGGCATCAGCGAAAATTGGCAAGGCTTCTTTAGTTGCTTCTTCTGCTGCTCGGTTAAGCGTTGTTTCAAATTGCTCTACTTTTCCAGACATTCCTAGCTCAAGGGCTTTTTGTTTTACTTTAATCGCATCTTCAGGAAAGGGAAGGCGAATGTCATTGTTTTTAAGAAAACCATCAGTAACGGAGGTTAGATTCACGGAATTCTTGATGCCAACATTCAGGGCTTCTTTCAGACCGGCAATAACTTCGTCATTTGTCAGCTGTGGTTTTGCGGGTTGAGTGGGGGTATTTACAATATTAGCCGCATCTTGAAGTACATCACAAGAACTTAGGAAGAGCGTAAAAACAGTAAATGGAAGAATGAGTTTTTTCATACAAGGATTTTTATCAAACGTACAAATTTTCGCTCATTTGACAAATACTATGCCTGAGATTGACGACTAGCGAATTACATTGATGTGACCGAAAAATTCACGCTTGTTATCATTAATTAGATCCTTGGTGCGGGCAATCCAAGTGTAGGTGCCAGCAGGAACGATCTCACCTTTGTAGGCACCATCCCAGGAAACAGATGGATCATGTGATTCCCAAATGATTTGACCCCATCGGTTGAAAATCAAAAGTTCAAAGTCATAGATATCAATTCCCGAAATGTGATAGGTCCATTGCTGATTGAATTCGTCTCCATCAGGAGTAAATGAATTGGGAGCAAACATTAGGACATCTGGAATGATATTCATTTCGTACGTTACACTGTCAGTACAACCAAATTCAGTGTAAACAACAAGCGTGATTGGGTATTGACCTACTTCTCCCTCAGGAAAAGTAAAATAGGTGTTTTGAGCACTGCTTGTTGACGGAATTGAAGAAGGACTAATCCAATACCAGTCCACAACGCCCCCTGTAGATTGATCCTGCATTCCAACTGTTGTTTCGAAAATAGTTGCTGGATTATCGGTGAACGTGAATTCTGCCTCTGGTATAGGCATTGCCTCAACTATGTTTTGGATATTGGCAGTGTAAATACAACCGTAGATCGACTCTACAGTCATCAAAACGGAGTAGTATGCCGCATTTTCAAACGTATTGCTTACCGGTCCTGATGCACCAACCTGATAGGTGTTTCCATCTGAAAATTGGTAATTGGTTGTTGCAATTTCTGAAGCGTTTGTGGAAGTGTTACTGAAAAGGAAAGTGGCAGGGATACAATCTTTTAATCGATCCGGTTCCAATGCAGGTTCAATTGGAGTAGGGAAGGTGATTACAGTGCATGAATCGGCCACTGGAGAACCACATGCCTCCGACAACTCAACACAATATTGTGTATTCATAAAGTCTGGATCTACATCAACGCTGGTTCCTGTACCAATCAAGTTCCCGTTTTCATACCATGTAAAGGTGTAGGTGGAGGATCCACCGGTTCCTTGTGCCTGAAGTGTAGCACTCGCCTCTGGACATATCTGTAAAGGGGCAGTGATGAATGAGACCTGCAGCGCGGGAGGTTCGTCAATTGTGATATCGTAGGTGGTAACACAATTATTCGCATCTGTAATTGTGACGGTGTAATCTCCTGCAGAAAGGTTATTTACGCTTCCAGATGTTGAGGATCCTGAGCTCCAAGTGAACGTAAATGGAGAAGTACCATTAGTTACTGTCAAAATCACACTCCCGTCGTTTCCGGAATTGCAAGAAACGTCGTTAAGTGATTGCACTGTAGGTGTCATTGCCGGGATTTCATTTACCGTTACGGTAGCGGTTCCCGAGCATCCGATATCAGACGTGACAACACATTGATAGGTTCCTGCAGTCAATCCAGTAGCCGTCGCTGTAGTTTGGCTGAGCGCATCGTTCCATTGATACGTCAAATTGCCCAAAATCGGCGTCATGACAGCTGTCGCAGTACCATCTGCGCCTCCTGGACAACTTACGAATGTACTAGTAGCTGAAAACGAAGCTGGTGTATCACCAACCGTTACTGTAGCTGAAGATGGACAGCCAATATTATCCGTCATTGTCACTGTGTAGGAACCTGATGTAAGATTGCTGATACTACTTCCGCTTTCACCATTACTCCATGAAAATGTAAAAGGTGGTAATCCGGAGCTCGAGCTAGCTGTTGCAGTTCCCTCCCCTGAGCTACAAATATCGGGAGTTGAAGTTGCGGAGACAGAGCTACTCACACCTGTTATCCATGTCGTGTCTCCTGATACGGATCCAATACCAACACCACATGCAGTTCCGGTTAGAAAGTATCCAGTTGTTCCTGCTGATGCAGAAGCAATATTTAATACTCCATTGTTGTACGGAAATGTTTGACCATTCGTATTGCCCCACATAATTGAAGTCCCTGAGGAGGATGTAACTAGTGTGTAAGGTGCATCAACGATTGTGTAAGAAGAGGTGTTGGAGGGGGTTGTTGGCTGGTAACGCTTACATTCCTGATTAGCTGACCATTGCGAGATATTCCTTCCGGGAGTCACATGGGCTGTCGATCCGGGAGGATTTTCTATTGCCTGTAAAGCTAAACCCCCATTCCATGACAAGCAAGGAGGTTTATTTCCAATGTGGTACTCTACATTGTTCGATCCTTCAAAAAGCATGATAGACATGTACGAACATTCGCCACATGAAAAGGTTGGAACTTCTTTGTATAACACCACAAATATTCGGTTTGGAGCCGTGCCTACCGTTTGATATTGTACCTGACCGCCAATTCCTGGATTCATGTCCCAATAACATACCATAGCAGAGTTTCTTGCATCATTGAAGGTTGCATTCGGAAGTGGAGTGATGCCCGCAAAAGACCAAGCGCAATACCCGTTCGCTTTTGTTAAATCAAAGGAAACAAGACCGTTAGAGCCTATCACACATTGCGAGTAAGTGCTATTATAAAAACTGAATGGAAATCCTATGTTTACAACACCAGACCAGACATCATCGTACAACGTAACATTCGTAGGGGAGTTCAAATTTATTCCCCCACCCGAGGTGCCTCCACCAGAGCCGTTACAATTATTTATAGTCACAGGTTGACCGACGCATACAGTAGCATCGTCACCAAGACAGACAGAGGTCTGAGAATGAATTGCAAAGGGGAATAGTAGTAGAAAGAGCCCTTTTAGTTTGTTTAATTTCATCGGTTAAATGATTCGATTTAGGCAGATGACGAACAAAGATACGTAGAAGTTGTCTTTTGGTTCGGAATTTCATGATATTGATCAACTTTTTTTATGAAAAGATAACTTAATTCGTCCGATCAGGGTGTTCATATTTTTTTTGATTCTCACTTTGAAAATTCGTTACTTTTGACCCCGATATTTAAAAAGAAATTTTATGTCTACGAAGTACCAAGCAGAAATCGATGCTTTCATGGATCGTGTAAAAGCGAAAAACGGTCATGAACCAGAATTTTTACAAGCAGTGCATGAAGTCGCTGAGGCGGTTATTCCTTTCATCGAAGAACACCCCAAATACAAACAACATAGTATTCTTGACAGAATTGTTGAGCCAGAGAGAACCATCATTTTCCGTGTTCCATGGTTGGATGATAAAGGAAATGTTCAGGTGAACCGTGGGTATAGAGTTGAATTCAACTCAGCGATTGGACCCTACAAAGGTGGGCTTCGTTTTCACCCGTCAGTGAACTTGTCAATTTTAAAATTCCTAGGGTTTGAACAGATCTTCAAAAATTCTCTCACCACACTGCCAATGGGTGGTGGTAAAGGAGGTTCTGATTTCGATCCGAAAGGAAAGTCCGACAACGAAGTCATGAAATTTTGTCAATCTTTCATGACTGAGCTTGCTCGTCACATCGGTGCTGATACTGATGTTCCTGCTGGTGACATTGGTGTAGGCGGACGTGAGATTGGTTACATGTTCGGACAATACAAAAGAATCCGTAATGAGTTTACAGGCGTGTTAACAGGAAAAGCTCGAAACTGGGGTGGTTCACTAATCAGACCTGAAGCTACAGGATATGGAACTGTCTACTTTGCAAAAGAAATGTTAGCCACCAAAGGCGATTCTTTCCAAGGAAAAATCGTTGTTGTATCGGGTTCTGGAAATGTTGCTCAATTTGCTTGTGAAAAGGCTACGCAACTGGGGGGTAAAGTTGTAACACTATCTGATTCTGAAGGTTACATCTTTGATGAGGCGGGAATTGATGCCGCTAAACTGGCTTGGGTGATGGACTTGAAGAACGTACGTCGTGGTCGTATTTCTGAATATGTAAAACAGTACCCTTCGGCTAAGTTTGTCGCTGGAAAACGTCCATGGGAGGTAAAAGCTGATATTGCTCTTCCATGTGCAACTCAGAATGAATTGAACGGAGAAGAGGCTAATACTCTAATTTCAAACGGAGTAAAATGTGTTGCAGAAGGAGCAAACATGCCATCTACACCAGAGGCTATTGCAGCTTTTCTCTCAGCGAAAGTACTTTTCTCTCCGGGCAAAGCATCAAATGCTGGAGGCGTAGCAACTTCCGGTCTTGAGATGTCTCAAAACTCACTGCGCCTATCTTGGTCGGCAGAAGAGGTAGATCAGCGTTTGCACGGCATCATGGTTTCAATTCACGAAGCCTGTGTAAAATATGGAAAAATTGAGGATGGAAGCATTGATTACGTAAAAGGTGCAAACATTGCAGGATTTGTGAAAGTAGCTGATTCAATGATCGATCAGGGATTGGTTTAATCTATTTTTATACACAATAAATAAGGTCGGTTTTGCCGGCCTTTTTTGTTTGAAAATTACTCCGTATCCATTTTATTTCAATTAGTTTTGTAGAACCTTATTTAATTTCTTCTCATGGAGGTTTTGGAAAAAAGACACATCGAATTTGATACAAAAGGCTTTGAAAATGAAGAGCTTTTGACTATATACAAAACATTGCTTAAACCGAGGATGATCGAAGAAAAAATGCTCATCCTTTTACGTCAGGGTAAAATATCTAAATGGTTTTCCGGATGGGGACAAGAGGGTGTCTCAGTCGGTTGCGCTTATGCAATGAAGAAAGAGGAGTATATTTTACCTATGCACCGAAACCTTGGCGTGTTCACCACTCGTAACATTCCGCTTGACAGACTTTTTGCCCAGTTTCAGGGTAAAATGTCCGGATTTACAAAGGGTCGTGATCGTTCTTTTCACTTTGGTTCGCAAGAATACAAGCTTGTTGGAATGATTTCACATCTCGGACCACAGTTGGGGATTGCTGATGGAATCGCACTTGCCAATAAATTAAAGAAACTTGAGCGTTCAACAATTGTTTTTACAGGTGACGGAGGAGCTTCTGAAGGTGATTTTCACGAGTCCTTAAATGTTGCCGCCGTTTGGGATCTGCCTGTAATTTTTGCTGTAGAGAACAATTGTTGGGGACTTTCTACTCCATCGGTTGAACAATTTCGCTGTAAGCAATTTATTGATAAAGGCATTGGATACGGGATGAAGGCGGTCCAGGTCAATGGAAACAATGTTTTGGATGTCATTCGAACTGTTCGGGAAATAAACGAGGAAATACGAAAAGATCCCAAACCATATCTGCTTGAATTAATGACGTTCAGAATGCGAGGACATGAGGAAGCTTCCGGGACCAAATATTATCCGGAAGGGTTGCAGGAGGAATGGGCAAAGCAAGATCCTGTTTCAAATTTTGAGCTCTTTTTGAAAGAGAAGGGTGTACTTACTCCTGAGATAGAACAAGCGTACCGAGAGGAAATTAAAAATGAGATTCAAAAAGGATTTGAAACTGCACAGGCTGAATCTTCGGTAGAACCGTCTTTGGAGACTGAACTTAATGATGTTTATGCCCCATTTGAACAAAAAATTGTCTCTCCATCCGGTGCGAAATCAGAAAAACGTTTAATTGATGCCATTCAAGATGGTTTAAGTCAATCTATGGAGAGATATCCTGACT
>Ga0315906_10005850_pt1 | contig 15376 bp, 17 predicted proteins | sample LakEriMetagenome_4_FD_203526 | JGI IMG/M metagenome (GOLD analysis project Ga0315906, IMG submission 203526) | Freshwater fungal communities from buoy surface, Lake Erie, Ohio, United States - Buoy 2 MA122 | ecosystem: Environmental > Aquatic > Freshwater > Lake > Lake biofilm | place: USA...
TGACCAGGCGGATTCAATACTCAATCTGCAATCAATGGAGAACATCATGCTCAAGGAGCAGCTTGCAAAACAGGAGGAATCGGCAGGTAAAATGGAAAAGTTTGTGGCGATTTATAAGTCGGAAAACCTGCAATTGGATAAAACCAACAAGATCCTCATCATCTTCAATTGCCTCGGAGCATTGCTTTTACTGTTGTCGTTGGTTTATATCATGTCGGGTCGCAACAAATCCAAATCCAATAAGGCAGTCATCAATACAGAAGCATCTACCCCTAATCCCACAACTACAATTCTGGCGGCTCAAACAACTGAAGCCAATGGAAGTGATTTCAGTGTAGAGGATCGCCTGATACAGATTGAGCGGTTGGCTCGCTTGCGCGAAGGCGGTTTGCTTACCACTCATGAATTTGAGAAAGAGAAAGAGCGAATCCTTCGAGGATCTTGATGAGTGAACCATTAAAAACTAATTAAAAAAACAATTGAATCATGTCAGCAGATGGCTTTGTTAAAACTGAAATCAACGACGGTATTGCAACCATAACATTTTTTCATCCCCGAAGTAATTCTTTGCCTGGAGTCATTTTGCAGGGAATGGCAAAGGCCATTGAGCATGCTGGAATGGATGAAAACGTAAAGGTGATTGTATTGCGCAGCGATGGCGAAAAATCTTTCTGTGCTGGTGCATCCTTCGACGAGTTGGTTGCAGTGTCATCCTTTGATGAGGGTAGAAACTTTTTTTCTGGATTCGCTCTGGTGATCAACGCCATCCGTAAAGCGCCCAAGTTTGTGATTGCCCGCGTTCAAGGCAAGGCCGTTGGTGGTGGAGTCGGAATCGCTTGCGCAGCCGATTACACCTTGGCCCACGATTCGGCTGATGTCAAGCTATCCGAGCTCGCTGTAGGGATTGGACCATTCGTTGTCGGTCCTGCGGTTGAACGAAAGATCGGATCAGCCGCTTTTGCATCATTGGCCATCAACGCCACAGAATGGCGTAATGCGGTATGGGCAAAGAAGCATGGCATGTACGCTGACCTATACGATAGCATGGAAGGGTTGGATGAAGCCGTAGGTAAATTATCGCGCACATTGGCTGATTCCAGTCCTGAGGCGATGCGTCGATTGAAAGAGGTTTTGTGGGAGGGTACGTCGAACTGGGAGTCGCTTCTGATGTCGCGTGCCGAAATCAGCGGAACACTCGTGCTTTCGCAATTCACCCGCGACGCCATCGCCAAGTTCAAGGCCGGTGCTCGATAGTCAATGCTCTTAGTAGTCCATATGCCAACGATTTTCCCTAGTACAACCGATTTGTTGCTAGGGCTTGTCATGGTGGTGATTCTATTTCGATTGATTTTCGCAATCCGCAAGTATGTAATTAGAAAGCCTTTGTTGTTTCCCGGGTTGGGTAAAGAGGATTTGATTGCCAAATTCAGAGAATATTTAGATAAAAACACTTTTTACAATTCACTGGATGAGCCTGGAAAGCTCAAGATGCTGCAGCGTTGCGTCCGGTTCGCCGGTCAAAAACGATTCATAGGATCCAAGGGTTTTGTGGTAACCGGTGAAATGGTTGTTGCGATTTCCGCCACAGCAGTACGATTGACCTTCGGCCTTGACCGGTATGACTTACCGCATTACCATACCATTCGCATATTCCCGAAATCCTTCTTCTCTCCTTTCCACAAAAGGGAGTTGAAGGGAGGTGCCAGTACGAAGGGTGTGTTGTTTTTCTCATGGGCTGATTTCATCCAAGGGGATTTGATTGAAAACGACCGAATCAATTTGGGTTTGCATGAAATGGCACATGCGCTGCGGATTGAGCTTCGTTTCGGCAGTGGAGCCGATAGGAGGGTGGCGGACTATTTCGATTCCTGGTTCCGCGTGGCATTTGATGAATTCAAAAAGTTGCGTGAAGGTGATGGAAAGTATTTGCGTGAATACGGTGGCACCAATCCCGAGGAGTTTTTTGCTGTCTGCGTGGAGCACTTTTTTGAGGATGCCGAAAGCTTTTCCAAGGAGTTACCAGATGTATATGCACACTTGTGCCTGCTGTTGAATCTGGATCCCTTGAATATCGAAAACAACTTTGTCTTTGATCGTAACACGGTGCATTCGCGGACTCCTGGTTTGGAACACGAACTGCCGGATCGCATCCAGCGGAGTTATCGATACGATGCGTGGCATTGGAGTTTCAACCTGATCATAGCCGGTTTTTTTGTGTTCCTTCCCATCATTTTTTACTGCAGCTCCACAGTTGCAATCCGTTTTACGGATGTGATTCTTCCAGTTTCCTTGTTGATAATGCTTGTAGTTTCCTTCCGTTCATTTTGGTTTAACAAGGGGATTCAGCTTTACAGACATTTGTTCATGTTTGCCTTGGTTGGGATTTCATTCCCAGGTTTGGCTACAATGCTGATTATAAATATGAATTTCCACGGCAGTACACATTTGGAATACTACACCATAACCGATTATGGCGCTCGAACTGTCGGGGAAAAGATCAGGGTGGTTTACTCAATAGCTCCCAATGGTGGTATCGACATGAAACGCTTTCGCCAGGTCGATTTGACCATCGTTCAATCCGGTTTTGTTGAAGCGCAACAAATGATCATGGAAACCTCCACAGGGGTCATGGGCTGGAAGAATATTCATCAAAGGACCTTGGTTTTGGATGGATATCATACGCTTCAGGTGAATAGGCCTGAGCTTTGAAATTACTACCTTTGCATGGTGATGGAAAAGACAGCTTCAATTAACTCTGCCACAGGCGTTTCCGATGAAGTTTGGGTTCGCGCATTCGGACTCATGGCCACAGCCAGGTCCATGTCGGCCATATATGAGGCCAATGCTTCCTTCACAGCCAAGTATGTACATGCCACATCCAAGGGGCACGAGGCCATACAGATTGCCGTTGGTTTGCAATTGACCCCGAAGGATTTTCTTTCGGCTTATTACCGGGATGATAGTATGTTGTTGGCCATCGGTATGGAGCCCTATGAACTCATGTTGCAATTGATGGCGAAACGCGATGATCCATTCAGTGGAGGTCGTTTGTATTATAGTCATCCTAGTTTGCGTCGTGATGACATGCCCAAGATTCCAATGCAGTCATCTGCCACAGGTATGCAGGCAATACCCTCAACGGGAGTGGCCATGGGATTGAAATATCTGGATTCCCAAAAGCTCAGCAATCATTCAGTTGGCGAGAAGCCATTGGTGGTATGCTCGCTGGGCGACGCCTCCATCACGGAGGGCGAAGTTGCAGAGGCCTTTCAAATGGCGGTTTTGAAAAAGCTACCTATCGTTTACCTGGTTCAGGATAACGAATGGGATATTTCAGCGCATGCCTCCGAAATTAGGGCCATGGATGCGACGGGTTATGCAAAAGGATTCCATGGTCTGCAAGTGCGCACCATCGACGGCACCGATTTCGAAACCTGTTATGAAACGGTTAAGGAGGTTTTTGTTGCCGTTCGTAACGGAGAAGGTCCGTTCATGATACATGCCAAAGTACCTCTTTTGAATCACCATACATCCGGAGTGCGTAAGGAGTGGTACCGCGATGATTTGGAGAAGCAGTCAGAACGCGATCCCTACCCCAAGCTCCGTGCAGCTTTGATGACTCGTGGGATTTCCGAAGAAAAAATTTCGCGATTGGAGTCTGATTGCGAAGCGCTCGTACTCGAACATTTCGAAAAGTCGCGTGCATCTGAGGATCCACGCCCGGAGGATTTATTCACACATGCTTTCGCTCCAACTCCTATTGTCGAAGAAAAAGGCGAGCGTGAGCCATCGGGCAAGGAGAGGACGGTGATGGTGGATTGTGCCTTGTTTGCAGTGCAGGAGCTGATGGCCAAGCATCCCGAATGTTTGTTGTATGGTCAGGATGTGGGTCGAAGGTTGGGTGGCGTGTTCCGCGAAGCAGCTACGCTTGCGCAGAAGTTTGGCGACGACCGTGTTTTCAATACACCCATCCAGGAGGCATTCATCATAGGAAGTACCGTAGGTATGTCGGCCGCTGGCTGCAAACCAATCGTAGAAGTGCAGTTCGCTGATTACATCTGGCCCGGTTTAAATCAGTTGTTCACTGAAGTAAGTCGTTCCTGTTATCTTTCGAATGGCAAATGGCCGGTAAGTTGCATCATCCGGGTTCCAATCGGAGCTTATGGCAGTGGTGGTCCTTACCATTCTTCCAGTGTGGAGAGCGTGGTTGCCAACATCCGTGGAGTCAAAATAGCTTATCCATCCACCGGAGCCGATTTGAAAGGACTGATAAAGTCGGCTTATTACGACCCTAATCCGGTTGTGATTTTCGAGCACAAGGGCTTGTATTGGTCAAAGATCAAGGGAACAGAAGACGCCAAGACGATTGAGCCGGATGAACACTATGTCATTCCTTTCGGGAAAGCGCGTTATGTGACCACCTCCGATGCGAATTCAGGTGAATCCACATTGACTGTTATCACTTATGGCATGGGCGTGTATTGGGCAAAGAACGCCGCTGCGGATTTTTCAGGAAGGGTGGAGGTTATTGATTTAAGGACTTTGCATCCGATTGACGAGGCAACCATATTGGCTTCTGTAAAAAAGAACAGCCGTTGCTTGGTGGTTACCGAAGAGCCGGTTCATAATTCATTTGCGCAGGCATTGGCTGGACTTGTTGCTGAAAAATGTTTTGAGTTGCTTGACGCTCCGGTTCGCGTAGTGGGTTCCGAGAACCTTCCTGCTATTCCATTGAATGCAACATTGGAGCATACCATGATACCCAACACCGACAAAGTGCGTGAAGCCATGCGCTTGTTGTTGAATTATTAAATAATAAATGACTGTCCGTTCGCTTGTATTGATCATTGTGGCTGCAGGCCTGTTAGGTGTGATTGCCGAATATTTTTTCAGGAGGATGGGTGTGGTTAATTTGGGTGGACTATCAGGCGGTTTGGCCGGCATCATTGCTGCCATGATCATTAATCGTAAGAAGGATGAAAAGAAGACGGAAGCCCCCGGCAAAACAAAAAAGAGACGTTAATTCAAAAACTGAGATACAATGAAAAAGAAATCTTTTCGATCAAGCATGATTTGTTTGTTGTTGTTCACGCTTGTAGTTACCTCGTGCAAAAAGGATGACACATCCACCTTGGAGGGTCAGATCCGAACCAACATGGAGTCCGGTAAATGGCGTATCACCAAATTTATTGATTCGGGTGACGATGAAACCGCCAACTTCACCGGCTATAACTTCGATTTCGGTACATCAGGGTCGGTTACGGCGACCAATGGGGTCACTAGCTATACGGGCACATGGAGCATAACTGATAGTAACAGTGATGATGATAATCTGAGTGACCTCGACTTCAATTTGAATTTCAATGTCACTAACAACTTCCAGGATTTGAACGACGATTGGGATTTCATTTCCCAGTCGGAAACGAAAGTCGAGTTGATAGATATAAGTGGCGGAAACGGCGGCACGGATTACTTGACTTTTGTTAAGAATTGAATTGCAGAAAACAGGGGAGCGCTGATTGTTTAGATTTGACGGATTGTCGCGGATTTTGATGGCGAAAAAAATCAATCCGTGTAAATCAGCTTCATCCGCCTGATCCGTGTTCTATTCGTTTTACCTGCTTACACTTAATGAATATGAACAAACTCAAACTGATTGATGCGATATCCAAGGAAAGCGGCTTATCCAAATCGGATGCCCTGAAGGCAATGGATGCATTTTTGACTGTGGCTACGCGCACCTTGAAGAAAGGGGAGAAAATCATGTTGAAGGATTTCGGGACTTTTCAAGTAGTGAAAAGGGCCGCGCGTACCGCTCGGAACATCAATACCAACAGGGAGATGAAGATACCCGCCAAGAAAGTAGTGCGGTTTGCGGTGGGTAAGGAGTTGGGCGGAAAAATCAGGTGATTTGCTGCGTGCACTCCCGTTCAAAACTAAATTTAATTAAGTGGAGTTTGAACACGGACGCTATGGACTTGGCGGATTAACACGGATAGGATTTCACATGAATACTTGAATCCTTGTTTTGGGATTACATAACCCTGCTATAAAAAATAAATCAGACGTATTTTCGAATTGCAAACTGATGCAATAAAATCCACTTTCTGTTTACGCAAATGCGCAAATGATACCACCCATGACACCTAGGGTGATTACCCAATAGCCCAGGTGAATGAAAATGTATTTGCGAGGTTTTCTTTCAAATAAGGCGTTAATTCCTAAGATTGGCAATGCGATGGTGATGGCTGAAATAACGCCATGCAAAGCACCATGCTTGAAGGTTCTGAATTCATTGCCGTATTTACTCAAAAATGCGGTCACCATTTGTCCGGCTTCTGAATTTGGGTTCATGTAATCGGGCTGTCCTGCTACAATAGCCCACAAGCTGAGCTGGTGTATGGTTAGGTATTGAAGCGAAATCGACAAAAGGAAACTGAAAATATATGTCAATCCGAATATCAATACCATGTTGGAACTCTTCATCGATTCTTCGGATACTTGTGCCACCTTCATCCATGCATTGCCCATAACCTTTGGGTGATACCAGATGAATCCCATGATTAGTGGAACTAAAGCGGCGAGTGCGATGATGGCGATGTTGGTTTGCATGTGTTATGAGATGGGCTGGTTATAATTAATATCCTTAAATCCGATTTCAAATCTAGACATATTAATTAAATGTTTTTACGGTTAATCCAAGGTTTAGAGTTTTGACAAATTAAATTCGCTAAAATCAGTAGAATATGCTCCATTCAAGTTCCGGGCGTTCTGGGTTTCTATTGTATCCGATTCCTATATTTGCCTTTCAACCCAACCGCCATGAAAAAACTCTTTCTCTCCTTATTGATTGGTTTTTCAATAGTACGCGCATCTGCCCAGGACACCTTCTCTATTGTGGCCGTTGATTCCGTCACGGGTGAAGTCGGTAGTGCCGGGGCATCGTGCGTTGATTTGATTTTGTTCTTCCCGAACTATGCCACCGATTTCCTGGGGGATCTGATTCCCGGCGTGGGCGCCATCAATACCCAGGCCTCATACAACGTCACCAACCAGTCCAATGCAAGGGCCCGCATGCTCGCCGGTGAAGCCCCTCAACAAATCATCAATTGGCTCGTGGCAAATGATGTGCAGAACACTCCGAACAACCGTCAGTATGGAATCGCATCATTGGTTAACGGTTCGCCTCAAACAGCGGCACACACGGGCTCTGCATGCCTGAACTATAAAAACCACATTACCGGTCCCAATTACAGCATACAAGGCAACATTCTCCTAGGCCAGGCCATTTTGGATTCCATTGAGGCGAGGTTCTTGAATGCGCAAGGCGATTTGGCTTGCAAGCTGATGGCCGCCTTGCAGGGTGCCAAGGTGCCTGGTGCTGATACCCGTTGTGCTAACAATGGCAGCGGCACATCATCCTTGTTTGCCTTTTTGAAAGTGTCGCAACCCACAGATCCTTATGGCAGCCCATCTTTCAAGGTGAGTGTAAAAACCCCAGGCGGCTTTGGCATAGAGCCCATCGATTCACTGCAGGTGCTGTTTGATGCTCAAAAGTCATGTACGCCTAGTGGTATTGCAGATGACTTGAATCGCCAATGGCGAATATATCCCAATCCTGCAGGCGATGTTTTGAATTTGGATTTTTTACCCAACCAACTGTTGGATCCGTCCTCCACTTATAAAATATTCAACACCGAAGGCCGCTTGGTGCTGCAAGGGAAAATCACAAACAACACTACTCGAATCGATATATCACAGCTTTCCACCGCACTTTATTCTATAGAAATCTTGTCAGGCAGTGATATTTATCGAAAAATGATTTTTAAAAAAGGATTTTAATTGGTTTTTTGTTGGTACCCATAAGCAATGGAATCATGGTTGTTTTAATTATTTAATTGAAATCAAAATATGGCTTCTATCTATATCTATTTAATTCCCCAAATAAATAAAACCGTTATTATCTTCATTCTCGGAGTTGTTTTCATGGTATTCAACACTGAAGCTGTATTCGGTCAATCAAAAAAACAACAGATTGATAATTTGCAACAAATTGTTGATAGTCTGGTTCTGAAGTCCGCTAGTGATTCAGTGATTGCACAGCAAGAAATTTCATCTTACAAATCAAGGTTGAGTTCATGTGAATTAAAATACTACGAACTAAAAGATAGAAATCAACAGGAGGTTGCTAAATATATTGCAAACAATTTGTCGCTCGCGAAGGATGTTGTTGTTTTGCGCGATTCAATGACTTTGTTAAAGGATTCAATTTTTGTCATGAATCAACTTTTAGATCAGGAGTGTTTTTCCGGTTGGTACTCCAAGTCCACCTTAAACAATGTGATTGTTGCATATTATTATTGCACTGTGGATCCAGATGGATTTAATGAAGGTTGGAATGGTGATAATTGGGAGGATATTATAAACACATATTTCATCAAAACAGATAGTGGATTAGTTGTTTCTAGTTCTTTGGAGTTTTGTTTCCAAAATAATATCATTGAATTGTTACAGAGAATTAATGCCATCGCAAAAAAACAATTTGCAGAAGATGCTGAAAGTATAAGGGAATGTGGCGGTAGCTTAAAATTGCCTCTGAAGTTTAATGATCTTGAAATGCATTTTGGTCCAGAAGAGGTTTGTTTTGAATATGATGTGGGTTTGGACAAGGGAAATCTATGCGGAGGTCCACGGGATCAGGTCTGTTTACCTGTTTCGGACATGCTCAAATATTTAAAATAAACTTGAATTTAACTCCACCTCCAAGCTCAGCAAAGGGCTGTACATTTTAAAAATTGTTACTGATATGGTGTGGTCAGGAGAAAAATGATAAAGGGCATCATTCCACATTAGTTTTCACTTTACTAAACCCAATCCGCGTTTATCCGTTTCATCCGTAAAATCCGTATCCCATGTTTAAACAATGAGATCGCGGATCATATGGATTTAGCGGATTTGCACGGATGAATTTTTGATATACTTTTAGATTTGAGATAACTTCGTTTCCTATCATCTTCGTTTCGTTTTTCCTATCTTTGAAAATATCCAAATCTGCTTACCATGAACCTCAAAAAGCTACTTACGTTTACGAGCGCAGCGCTACTGAGCTTAAACACATTCGCCCAAATGTCCGTCGTGCCTTTTGTAACCGCGGTCAATAGGGTCACCGATATCCAAAATTGTGGTGATAATCGGCTCTTTATTGTTGAGCAGGCCGGACGAATCAAGATCTCCAATCTTCAAGGTGTCTTAAACACCAATACTTTTCTAAACATCCAATCGAAGGTGGGTTCCACGGGTAATGAACAAGGGTTGCTGGGCCTGGCTTTCAGCCCAAACTACGCCACCGACCGCCGCTTTTATGTGAATTACACCAACCTGCAGGGTACCACCGTAATTGCCCGTTACACCACTTCGGCAACTAACCCCGATAGCTGTAGTGCTGCCAGCGAGGAGATCCTTTTCACCATCGCTCAACCTTATTCAAACCACAACGGCGGCTCCATGCAGTTCGGTCCCGATGGTTACTTGTATATCGGCATGGGTGATGGCGGCTCCGCTGGTGATCCCCAGAACCGTTCGCAAAACTTGCAATCGGCCTTAGGCAAAATCCTGCGCATCGATGTGAACACGCCTTCTGGCTACATCAATCCCCCATCCAACCCTTATATCGGCGTACCCAACACCGACCCACGCATTTGGGCCTCGGGTGTGCGCAATCCATGGAGGACATCATTCGATAAAATCACCGGCGACTATTGGATTGCCGACGTAGGACAGAATCAGTGGGAGGAAATTGACTTTCAACCCGCCGGGGATCCAGGCGGTAACAACTATGGATGGCGTTGTTATGAAGGCAATGCAGCTTATAACACCGCTGGTTGTCAGCCCGCCTCTTCCTATGACGCTCCAGTGCACGTCTTGTCTCATTCCGGTGGCTCCTGTTCCATAACGGGTGGTTATGTATATCGCGGCGCACAGTACGCGAATTGGTTCGGCAAGTACTTCTTCACCGACTACTGTACAGGCACCATCCAATCACTGGCTCCGAACGGAACCGGAGGGTTCACCGCGGCCACCTATGGAACCTTTTCCACATTTGCCTACACCACCTTCGGTGTGGATCGCTATGGCGAGATGTACATCGGTAGAAATTCCACAGGAGTTTATAAAATCGTTGACGCCAGTTGCATTCCCGTTGCATTCATAACCCTCGACGACACCATCACCGCTTGCGGTAACAATTACGACCTGAAAGCTTTGGAGGGCGTAGGATTCCAATATCAATGGTACCTGAATGGTTCGGCCATTGCAGGAGCTGACTCCTCCGTTTACAATGCCACTATTCCAGGTTACTACCAGGTTACCGTAGTCAATGCGCAATTCTGCACAGCTACATCCGATTCTGTTTATGTTGATTTCGTACCAGCCCCAACCATCAACTTCACGGTTTTCCCTGGGCAAGTTTGTGAAGGATTCCCAAGTTTTGGCCTTACAGGTGTGCCTCTTGGAGGAACCTTCAGCGGTCCGGGTGTTAGTGGTACCAGTTTCGATCCGCAGGCAGCCGGTATCGGTACGCATAACCTTACCTACACCTACACCGATGCCACCAGTGGCTGCTCTGCTTCCGCTGTTTCATCAGTCAACGTAAGTCCCCTGCCCACCGTTGCGCTCAGCGGATTGCCTTCCCAGGTTTGTGTGTATAACCCTCCTTTCAACTTGAATGGCACGCCTGCCGGCGGATTATACAGCGGAGTAGGGGTGACTGGAAACAGTTTTGATCCTGCTGCAGCTGGATTAGGTGCATTCAACGTGACCTACATCTTTGGCGATTCACTCGGATGTGTGGACTCGGCTTCCGTAACCGTTGTGGTGGATGCTTGTGTTTCTGTGCCAGAGATTGATGCTAACTCAGGCATTGCCATCATTCCCAACCCTGCCGGCTCCAATGAGCCATTGGTTATCCAAATCAGTCAAGCCGGAGCGTTGCAGATCGAGGTGTTTGATGCCATTGGGAAGCGAGTATATCACTCGAAGCAACAGTCGTCAGGATTGCTCAAACTTCCATGGTCGGTGGCCCAACCTGGCGTTTACTTGGTTCGAGTAACCGACCAAAACAACGAGCAACGCACGGCTAGGTTCACGATCCGCTAGGACCTTCCTTGTAGATCTCTGATTCATCGAAGGCACCACCATCCTTGTCCTTCTTGGTTCGTAGCTTGGATACGATTCCCTTCACCCGTTCCACCACTTTGGATCCTTCTTCACCGAAAACCTTGTTTGCAACGGCAGAACCAACAGCTGATCCTACGGTTTTCACCAGTGGACCAGCGTTCTTAAACACCAATCCCGACACGGCCGCTCCCAGCAAGGTCTCTAACAAAGAGGCGAACGCCGTGTTTTTTCCATCGCTGCCTTTCAGCAATGATCCAGCAGCTTCGCGTATGAGTTTACCCGGTTGAAGCTGATCACCCATTCGGGAAAAGCTCTCACGCATCTTCCGTTCCGAATCGCGGCGCTCTGCCTCAGCACGAACAATCTCTGTTCTCAGCTCGTGAATGTTGTTGATTTGGCGTTTCATGGCTCTTGCTTGAATATGGATTGTATGATGCGGTCGGTAAACATGTTTTTAAGCCATCCGTTACGACCTGTCCAAAGGATGAGCGTGATAAGCAGATATGCACCCGCCACGCACAAGAACCCGAAATAGGGACTGTTCATTTTTTCGTTGAGCCATAATGCGGCGAATACGCTCAGGAAAATAACGGATAAGCCGGCAAATGTGCCGATGATGATGTATGTAATCATGGACGCACCCATCTGCGAGCCTTTCTCGGCGGCTTGCAGCTTGTAAAGGTCAACTGTGTTCTCAGCGTATGTTTTGAGGTCATTGATGGCCTCTGTGGCACTTTTCTTGAGTTCTTCCATGGTGATTATGGTTTCTTTTCCGATGACAGGTCATCAAGACCCTTCTCGATCTTGTCCAGTACTTCGTCAACTGTTTTTTTCAAACCGTCTTTTATTTTATCACGCGTTTCTGACCCCTTGTCGGGAGCAAGTAATATGCCCGCAACAAATCCGGCAGCGGCTCCAGCCAATGCGGCTACAATAAGTTTGGTGTTGTCGTTCATGGGGAGGGAGGTTTCAAATATACAAGAATCGTATTATCACAGGCATGATGGAGGTCATGTCAGCTCAAGGTGTAAAACTCGGTTTTCTCCGTGTTGTGTGCACGAATCACGCCTACGCGGATGAGGTTAACGAGGATTCGGGTGGCCCTGCGTCGGGAAATATTGAGCAGCTTGCAGTATTGCTCCAGATTGATGCGGCCGTTTTTTTCGAGGTAGTGCAGCAGCTCACGCTCCATGGAGGTGTATTCGATGAGGGTGTTTTCATCGTTTCCTTCGCGCTTCAAAACATCAAGCACCACCTTGCTGGCCAACAATGATTGGTCACCTACACGGATGTAAGCCCACCATTTGCCGTCATCGCCCAAGGCATAGTAGGGTTTTTGATCGCCCTTTGGAATGTTCACCTCCAAAATGGTTTTCTTGCCTATCTGCCATTCATGGATTTCCACCTCCAGCGAAGGTTTACAACAGAAACCTGCGGCCTTTTCCAGCATGAATTTTTCCTCCATAGGAGAGACCCCACTGATGGTTCCGTTATCATTAACACCCACCAGCAACTTGCCGCCTCTATGGTTGGCAAAAGAAACCATGGTCTTGGCGATTTTGTGTTCGCTACTGACTTCTCGTTTGAAATCAAGCACATCACACTCGCCCTGATCCAACAACTTGCGGATCGGGTAGGGAGGTTGTGCTTGTGTTTCGGGCTTTTTCATTTTTTGTTCTTGCTCTCCAGCTCCATCATCAACAAGCCCACAAACCCTTCCAACGCATCAATGGCCTCTTTGATTTTCCACGATTTGCGGTTGCGCTTTCCCGTCATGTTTGAGATGGAACGTATTTGCATGCTCGGGGTTTTCATCATCGCGCAAGCGTAAAAAAAAGCAGCACCCTCCATCGACTCCAAACCAGCGCCATGGCGCTCCAGGAGCAGCCGCTTCCTGCGCTCCGTACCCGTGGCAGTGTTTACTGTAATGGCTTGTGAACGGGGTATGGCACCTAAACATGACAGTTTTTTCTTGTAGCTCGCATGAAGTTTACCGTTTTTAAATGGCCTTTGATTGGGTTTGGCAAAGCCGAGTTCAAATCCATCCAATATGCTACCATCCGTATTCTCTGCTCCCCAATCCGCAAAGCAATCAGACACCACTTGTACCACCCGCACAGGTTGTAGGCTTTTGTCGGATGAACCGGCAATCCCGATATTGATAACCAGGTCGTACTTCCTTTTGGGAACCACCTGCGATAGGTGCCAAATGGTATTGTGGATGCCAGGACCAGTTATAAGCAGTTCGTACCGGAAAGCACTAGAGAAGCCCCGCAATACCGCGGAATGGCCAACTGTTATGGTTTGTTTCCTTTTAAGAAGGAATTCGGCCTCATGAACGGTTGCTGCAACTATCAGAATATCAGTCATATAATTGTGACAAATGGGTGACCTTCCTCATCTTTCCAGTGGGTCCTATTTGTTACCTTTGCGACCCTGATGATTTCCATCAAAGTTAACCAACTTTTAAGCTAATGATTTTAATTACCCGACGCGAGCGCTTCAATGCCGCGCACAAAGTGTTTCGGCCCGAGTGGGACGATCAAAAGAACCTGGAGGTTTTTGGCAAGTGCTCCAACCCGAATTGGCATGGCCACAACTATGAGTTGTATGTTACCGTGGCCGGAGATGTGGATCCAGAAACCGGATTTGTAATGGACTTGAAGCAGCTCAGTGATATCATCAAACACCGTGTCATCGACAAGGTGGATCACAAAAACCTCAACATCGATGTCGATTTCATGCAAGGCAAAATGCCCTCTACCGAGGTCTTGGCAGTTGCCATTTGGGAGGAAATTGAAGCCGATATCGCCAAGCATGGTAAGAAACTGTACAGCGTGAAGCTTTACGAAACTGAAAACAACTTCGTCGAATATCTCGGCAAATAACAGCACACATGCACGACCACGGCGACAACGAATCGGGCTACCGCAAAATCGATTCCTTCAACGATGCAACCACCAACAAAATGTCGGAGGCGTATCTGGATGTAATAAAGAGCATCGGCGAAGACCCGTCCCGCGAAGGACTTTTGAAAACGCCTGAACGCGTAGCCAAGGCCATGCAGTTTCTAACACATGGCTACCACCTCAACCCTGAGGAAATCCTGTTGTCGGCCAAGTTTCGTGAAGAGTACCAGCAGATGGTGATTGTGAAGGACATTGAAGTGTATTCACTCTGCGAACATCATATGCTGCCTTTCATCGGTAAGGCCCATGTGGCCTACATCCCCGACAAGCATATCGTAGGGCTAAGCAAGATCCCGCGCGTGGTGGATGCATTTGCTCGTCGACTACAAGTGCAGGAGCGACTCACCACCCAGATCCGTGATTGCATCCAGGAAACATTGCGTCCACTTGGCGTGGCCGTGGTGATCGAGGCCTATCACTTGTGCATGCAGATGCGTGGTGTTCAAAAGCAACATTCCATCACTACCACATCCGCCTTTACGGGTGAGTTCGAGAAGGACCGTACCCGTAGTGAATTTATCAGTTTGATAGGAAAAGATCATATCCGTTAATTGTTTCTTTTATGAAAGCATTCATTTTCCCCGGACAAGGGTCGCAGTTCCCAGGCATGGGCAAGGATCTTTATGAGAGCAGCGCCGAAGCCAAGCAACTGTTCGAAAAAGCCAATGAAATACTCGGCTTCCGAATTACCGATATCATGTTCAACGGTACCGAAGACGAACTCAAGCAAACCAAAGTCACACAACCCGCTATTTTCCTACACTCGGTGGTTAATGATTTGGTGAACGCCAAGGATCAAAAGCCTGACGCAGTTGCAGGTCACTCATTGGGCGAGTTTTCTGCTCTTGTGGCAAACAAAACGCTCTCTTTCGAGGATGCCTTGAAGCTAGTAGTAGCTCGTGCCAACGCGATGCAGGAGGCCTGTGAAGCCAATCCTTCTACCATGGCAGCCATTCTCGGATTGGATGATGCTAAGGTGGAGGAGATTTGCTCCAACATTGATGGTGTAGTCGTTTGTGCCAATTACAATTGTCCCGGACAATTGGTGATTTCCGGCTCCAATGAAGCCATAGACTTTGCTTGTGCCAAGCTCACTGAAGCAGGAGCCAAGCGCGCGTTGAAACTTCCTGTTGGAGGTGCGTTTCACTCCCCATTGATGGAGCCGGCCCGACAAAAGCTTGCCGCAGCCATTGAGGCCACGCATTTCAGCACTCCCATTTGTCCAGTTTACC
>Ga0315906_10005852_pt1 | contig 15370 bp, 10 predicted proteins | sample LakEriMetagenome_4_FD_203526 | JGI IMG/M metagenome (GOLD analysis project Ga0315906, IMG submission 203526) | Freshwater fungal communities from buoy surface, Lake Erie, Ohio, United States - Buoy 2 MA122 | ecosystem: Environmental > Aquatic > Freshwater > Lake > Lake biofilm | place: USA...
AAATCTCCTGACCCTTGGTATCGAGATTCGTTGATGGTTCATCCAAAAGGAGTATTGGGTTTTGTCGAATCATTGCGAGTAGATATTTCACTCTCTGTTTCATTCCCGATGAAAATGCTTTGATTTGTCTGGATTCATGTTGCTTTAAACCGGTGACCTCAATAAGCTGTTCATAAAGCGCCGTATTGAAATCAACTCCACTCATAGCGCAGAAGTATTGCGCATGTTCCTTTGGTGAGAATTCTTCATAAACGGTCAGATATGGAGCAATGAAGCCAATCTGCATGGGTAAATGTTCATTCTCAAGTTGAGTCCCATCTATGTGAAATGTCAGTGATCCGGTGCCGGGCAATAATGTGCCTGAAAGCATTTTCATCAATGTGGACTTACCGGATCCATTCCAACCGATAATACCAAGAATATCGCCATTTCTGAGTGATAAGTCAATAGGAGAAAATACCGATGTGAAAGTGTCAAATGACTTGGAGATATTGACTGCCTTTAGCTCAAAGGGAGGGAATTGTTTCATTCATATCGCTCCAATGAGAAAGTCTCTCCGAGATATCGTTTGCGAACTTCCTCATTTTCAGCAATTTCTTCGGCGCTACCAGAACAGAAAATTTTGCCATCGATCAGAATATATGCCCGATCTGTTATGGATAATGTTTCATGCACATTGTGATCGGTTATCAGAACCCCAATTCCTCTTTCTTTTAGTTTTTTTACGAGATGCATGATCTCTTCAACCGTTATTGGATCAATGCCCGCAAATGGCTCGTCAAGAAATATGAATTTTGGATTGGAAGCAAGTGCTCTGGCGATTTCACATCTTCGGCGCTCACCACCAGATAGCATATATCCCTTGCTCTTTCTGATATGCGTTATTCTGAAATCTTCCAACAATTGTTCGAGTCTTTCTTTGCGCTCGGACCTCTTCATAGACTGCAATTGCAGAATAGCGAGGATATTGTTCTCAACTGAGAGTTTTCTGAAAATGGAAGCTTCCTGAGGAAGATAACTCACTCCGAGCCTGGCCCTTCGATACATGGCCATGGAAGTGATTTTTTTATCATTCAAATAGACATTGCCTTCGCTGGGTTTTACCATGCCGACCATCATATAGAAAGAAGTGGTTTTTCCTGCTCCATTTGGTCCGAGCAAACCCACGATTTCACCTTCTTTCAATTCAAGAGAAACATCATTCACTACCGTACGCTTGCTATATCGCTTGATGAGATGCTCGGCTCTTATGGATTGTTTCTCTTCTGTTTGCACGAAAGCGCCTTGAATTAGTTATTTCTTAATGCCTTCAAGATACAATTTTTTTGTGATTGTCTCGCCCGAGCGATCGATCAGAACCTTCATGGTTTGACCAACAACACCATCAAATATCACCATTTCAAGGTCTTCATTCTTCTCAATCTTTGATCCGTCAATTTCGAGTATGATGTCACCGGGTTCTATCCCCGCTTTATCACCGGGTGTTCCTCTACGAACTTCCACAACCACAACGCCTTGTTTCTTCTCCAATTGAAAATATCGAGCAACTTGATCATCGATTTGACGAACAAAAAATCCTGGTGTGAAATTGCGATCTACTTTGCCTTCCTCTTTGAGTGACTCAAGGATTTTCTTCACGCGATTGATAGGAACTGCAAAACCAATTCCTATGCTACCCGAACCTCTATTACTTGTTGCTGTTGAAAAGATCACGGTATTCACACCAATGACTTCGCCACGGGCATTGAGCAATGGACCTCCCGAGTTCCCTGAACTAATGGCCGCATCGGTTTGAATCATGTTTTTATATACTCGATTATCCTGTTTGAAGCTCACTCCTGAATTGCTGACCACACCGACAGTCACCGTTGGTTTTGCATTATTGTCAAAGAGTCCGAATGGATTCCCAAATGCAATTGACCATTCCCCGATGATTATGTCATCCGAATTGGAAAAAGCCAAAAAGGGGAAATTGCTTCCTTCTACTTTAAGCAATGCTACATCAGTTACAGGATCTGATCCAATGATTTTTGCATCATACTTTTCACCATTGGTCATGGTCACAACAATTTTCTTTGCATTGCTCGCAACATGATCATTGGTGACTATATAACCGTCCGATGAAATGAGAAATCCGGAACCTACCTGTTGCACTTCCACATTTCTTCTTCTTCCCATGAAGAATTGATCATAAAAAGGATCGCTGAAAAAGCCCCCAAATGGATTGTCATTGACTTGTCTGACTTCAGTCACATTGATCCCAACAATTGCCGGACTTGCAATGCGAACTGTTTCCGTTATGGCTGTCTGACGAGAATTTGAAATAGCGTCATTACGATTTATGATATCTGCGCGAGGTTTTTGAGCTTTGTCTGATTCATTCAAGAATGCCGGTTCATATGAATAGCCTGCTATGAGAACTCCCGTACTTGAGAGTAGGAAAGAAATGAATGTGGCCAAAATTGAACGAGTTTTCATTGGAATACACCTGATAAACTATTGGTTGATTATCTTTGCATGCGATCAAAAGCGGGCTTCCGCCATATTCTTCGAATGGCGTCTTGACGAATCAATCCCAAAAACATTTCCAAAATTCTAATTGTTTGATGATCTCCTATCTATCCATAGCATTACCGATTCCTGTGCAAAAAGTGTTCACCTATCGTTATGAACATGAAATGTCGCCATCAGATTTGATTGGATGCCGTGCATTGGTGCCATTTGGCAAGCGGATATTGACGGGAGTGATAGTGGAATTGGGACAACCGGTTCAGGGAATGAAAGACATCATTGAAGTGATAGATGATACCCCTTTCTTCACGCAATCAATGCTCCGACTCACCAAGAAGATGTCTGAGTACTATATGTGTTCATGGGGTGAAGCATTAAAGGCAGGTATTCCTCGCGGAATGACACCGCAAAGCGTCATGCATGTGGAATTACTCACGAGAATTGATCCACAAGAATTGACTGTTATGAAAAAAAGAGCTCCCAAAAGAGCCGCTTTACTTGAAGTTCTACTTAGTCATTCGGGTCCTCTAACGGAAGTATATCTCGAAAAAATGCTGAAAACCGGGACAATATCTGATCAACTTGATGCCCTTGAAAATGCCGGTGTGATCAAAACAACAAGAAATCTCGAACAAGGTTCGAAGCCCCGACTGCAATCAATGATATATGTGAATCCCGAATTCATGCAGGATGATCAAAAACTTCGAGACATTCTACATTCATTGGATGAGAAATATCCAAAACAGGCATCTGTGTTCAGCCATGTGTATTTACAACAAAAAAGAACAGGCAATGGAATAGCAATTTCTAAAGTGAAAGAGGACTTACAACTTCAATCACAATCTCCAATCAATACTTTGATTGCAAATGGAATACTCATCTCTAAAAAAGAAGAGTATGTTCCCGAGCCGGAATCCATCAAAGACAGCTTGGCGCAAAGAGATGAATCCTTGCTTAATATGACGCTTGAACAAAAACATGCACATGCCATGATACATGAGGCCTTGCATGAAGTCCAAGCAAAAACATTTCTCCTGCATGGAATCACAGGAAGCGGTAAAACATTGGTCTATATTCAGGCAATTCGTTCAGCATTGGCGCTTGATAAAGACTGTTTATTACTTGTTCCGGAAATTTCACTCACCCCTCAATTGGTCGATAGATTTTCAGCGACATTCGGAGATCAGATAGCCGTTCTTCATAGCAAGATGACCAATCAAGAACGCTATGAACATTGGCGAAAGATTCGCAATGGGAATGCACGAATAGTGATTGGTGCCAGATCCGCTCTTTTCGCTCCTTTTCGTGAAGGAAGATTGGGTCTGATCATAGTTGATGAAGAGCATGAATCGAGTTATAAACAAGAAGCTCCGGCACCTCGATACAATGCTCGGGATTTTGCGGTTGTCCGTGGTAATATTGAGAATATCGTAACCATACTCGGCTCCGCCACACCAAGCATGGAAAGCATGTTCAATGCGCAACATGGCAAATATCATTATCTCCATATTTCTTCAAGAGCTGATGGAGCAATATTGCCTGAATTGCAACTCATTGATATTCGGGAACATAGAAAATCAGGTACTTTGCATGGCTCATTTTCAGAGGAAATGCTTCAAGCAATCATTCAGAGAGTAATCAAAAAAGAAGGCGTCATCCTATTCCATAATCGTCGTGGATTTGCAAGATTTCAGGAATGTCCTGATTGTGGACATATTCCGATGTGCAAGCATTGCAGTGTTTCACTCACTTTGCATAAACATTCCGGCATGCTGAGATGTCATTATTGCGGATATGCCGAACGCTCCATGCATTCTTGTACAATCTGTGGAGGCACAGACATCAAAGAACCCGGAACGGGAACGCAAAAAGTGGAAGAAGAATTGCAAGAGATATTGATAGCCAGAGGTATAAAGGCCGTTATCGAAAGAATGGATTTGGACACCACTGCAAAGAAAGGTGAACATAGAAGAATATTGACTGCATTCTCAAAAAAAGAAATCGATATTCTGATCGGTACGCAAATGGTTGCAAAAGGACTAGACTTCCCACATGTATCAATGGTTGGAATCATCGATGCCGATCATCAGTTATTCATGCCGGATTTTCGATCATCTGAGAGGACTTTTCAACTCTTGACTCAGGTTGCCGGTAGAGCGGGAAGATCGGGACATCTTCAAGGGAATGTGTTTCTTCAAACTTCGCATCCTGAACATCAGTCCATACTGGCTACAATGACGGGATCTTATGAGCTATTTTACAATGATGAATTGCAATCCAGAAAAGAAGCATTGTATCCACCATATTCGAGAATTGTCACGATTGAATGTGCGGGACCTGACGAATATGCAGTGCATGAATCCGCGACCATTATTTCGCAGTTGCTCCCAACGAAAGGTCAACCCTTCTTACTCTTAGGACCTAACATACCATTCATTGCAAAATTAAAATCGCAATATCGAAGAGTGATTGTGTTGAAAGGGAATAAAAACGAAGATCCTTCAGGTGAAATCCTTCGTTCATTAATGAAAAAAGCAATGCAAATCTATGCTGATAAACATGCAAAGCAATCGGTCAAAGTAACGATTGACATTGATGCATATGGATCAGTCTAAATTGCTTTCATCTTGATCGCCACCGGGGAGAAGATCGGTCAATCCATCAATCAAGCGTATGATAATTTGTTTTTTTTCTATGTCGGTGGAAAGAATCACATCGTCAATCACAGGAAGTGGAATATCTCCATCTTTGGTTGTGAGTACCCATACATCATTTGCAGGCATGATCCACACATCGGTTATTCTTCCAAGAAGATTTCCTTGTTCATCTAATGCTTGGCATTCTAATAATTCGCTTATGTAATACTGTTCATTGTCACGTAATAACTCTTTTTCATCAATGAATACCCCATTATCTTTTAATTGGTCGATATTACTCATAGTTACGCCTTTCAGCATGATGATGAGTGTTTGCTTGTATGATTCACATGAAGTTAGGATATATGGCTTTGCAAAATTTGCGGAGAATCCAATAAGGACAGGTGTCCCGGATTGTAATGCAATGGAAGCATCCGGACATTGTGTGAGAATCATTGCTCCTGCCGTGCCATGAGTACGACTGATTGTTCCGATATTTCTATATCCCATATGATGGTACCTTTAAAATAATCTTCCTCTTTCCAAACATTGGAATAGCCATTCCTTTTTATTCTCCAATTCACGAAGATTCATATCATCTTGTGATTTTCCAAATCGTTTTTTTGATGCAGTATGAATTGTTCGTATATCTGCTTTAAGTCCTTGCGAACATAAAGATTGCATCATTCTTTGTGAAAGTGAGGAACATTCTTGCCTTAATCTCTGCTCATGTTCAATGATATTCATTGCCATTTGAGGTTCCGGCTCAATTATTTGTGTCTCTTCTTTTTGTACTTCAACAGTCTCTTTGGGTTTATTTGGATCAGGAAATAATTCCCAGTGCAATGTTTCTGTTGCTTTATGTTCAACATCTGCAAGAACCCATGATTCTTGTTCATGTATGAATTCACGAGCTTGTTGAGTCTCAATCCTTTTCTGTTGAAGTTTTACTCCCAGTTGTTGTTCATTCATAAGCCATTCAAAAATGACGGCTAAGGCTGAATCATTTGAAGCAAACAAATCGCAGATATTTTGTTCATGTGTAAAGCCGTCGAAATATCGCATTCCGCGAAATATTTGTTGCATTGTTTTTGAAAATGCTCGCACAAGATCAGCTTTAACTATTACGCTTATTGGTTTGATATCTGTGCCTTCACCGATCATGTCAACCTGAACCATGACATCAATTTCACCTTTTCGATACTCATCAAGCGTTTTCAGGCGAATCTTCTCCGGAATGTCTTGTCCAATTCTGGCGGTCTTCCAATCAGGAAATCGTTCCAATACAAATTCAAGAATCGCTTGAGCATGCATATTGCTCATTGCAATGATGAGCATTTGATGAGCTCTTTTACTTCTCGTAGAATTCTTTATTTGATGCTCTACAGTACTATTTCTTTTTTGTTTGAAACGCTCAAAAGCAGGTGTGAGAAGAGATTCCAGATATACTGTATGAAAACGCATATTGCGTCTGGCAAGAAATGCATCCACATCTTTTTCGCCGGATGTCATTTCCTGCATTTGACTAAGCGATAATTCCACTTCTTCTTGCGTATCAATATTCCTGAGCTTGATTTTATAATCAATCATATTGACCGCAACACGCTTCAATATTTTCCCTTCTTCATGTGCATCGCGAAGCAATACTTCATGAAGTGCTGTATAAAAGCGTTCATTGTCACGAATCTCAAATGGTACTCCAAACAATGATTTATTATCTGATCTAACGGGCGTTCCTGAAAGTGCTACACTGCATGTATGGGGTAATTTGGTGATCGCCTGTGCCCATGTTCCTTCATCAGAGAGATGATGCACTTCATCAAAAACAAACATGCATTCTTCTTTGGATGTGAATGATTGCAAAGCAGCATTCCCAGTCTTTCCGGATGCATATTGATAGGTGGTAATGATGATGTCTGTTTGTGTATTCTTCAGAAATGTTTTGTCTGAATCTGCCACGCAAAAAGTTAGAGGAGGTGCTCCTAAATTGCGAAGTACCATCGATAGTTCTTTTGCATCTGCATATTGATCCCGGAGATTCCCGCGTGGTACGAAAACGATGAGTCTTTTTGCTTTTTTAAGATGTCTTGCAATAATGAAAGAAGCAAGTGCAGTGATGGTTTTTCCATAGCCCGGTACAAAAACGCCCAAATGAAAATTGTCATTCAGCAATAATCTTGATGCAAGTTTATGCAAGAAATGCAATTGTCCTGTCCTGAATGCAAATGGGGGACGAACATGGATTCCGGGCAATTGAATCATATCCCCAAGGGCTTGCCCGGTCCCTCGAGAAGTCAAATCTTCTTTCATTTAAAAAAACGTGGATTGTTTTATGGCTGCATTGCTAATTTAGGGTATTGATATCCCTTTGCCAATGAGAGTTACCCACATTTCGCTGATTATATGATGAATCATGATTCCGTGATTGAAAAGAAGAAAAAGCTCCGACAACAGTACGAGGAAATTCGAGAAAGCTTGTCAATCCAAGAGCGTGAGATGAGTGAACAGAATATCATGGAACATGTATTTGCCTCAGAAGTATATCATTCCTCGGATATCATATGTTCTTTTGTTTCATTTGGCTCGGAGGTCTCAACCAAGCAGTTAAATGATAAGATTCTAGGAAGTGGAAAAACATTGTGTCTTCCTCGAATCATGGGAGTACGAAAAATGGAAATGATAGAAGTCAATTCGCATACTACTTATGTTATGAATAAATATGGAATCAATGAGCCGATAGGTCAATCAATTCAATTGACACATGAGGTCAATGCATTATGTATCGTACCATTATTGGCTTATGATTCTTTTGGGCATCGCTTGGGTTATGGAGGTGGATTCTATGATGTTTTCTTAGGGGAACATCAACAGATGCTAACATTGGGCATTGCATTTTCAAAACAATATTCTGAAACTGAATTGCCATATGAAGAGCATGATGCAATGTTGAAAATGATCATCAATGAACATGGTCTGCATCAAACAAAAAAAAAGAAGCCCGCTTGATGAAGCGGGCTTTTCAGTTTAGAGTTGAGCTTTCATTGTTTGTGCTCTTCTTATGATTTCTTGAGGCGGGTAATTTCTAGCAAATCTGTCAATATCATGCAATCTGTTTTCTTCAATATATCGAGCACTTTCAATAGCTCTGCTGAAGAATTCTTTCGCCTGTTTCTTGGCACCTGCTCTTGCATATACTTCACCAATTTGATATTCCAATACATAGGTGATTGGGAATTGTTCCGGTGAAATATAGCGATTCATGGCATCTAGAATCTTGACGCATTTTGCATTATCTTTTTTCTCTTCTGCTTGATAGCTCGCATAATTCAGGAAAGTCATGCGATAACTATCCATGAATCTTCTGTGAACCTCATCATAATACACTTCTTTATTGTTTAGATTTCTGAATTTGAAACCATAATGAGGGCCTATATGTGCAATGTCATCAGCTACAGGATTGAGTAAGGATTTATCCATGATGTCAATCGCATATCGTTGATCCGTACCCTGTTTTACAGGACATACGCGTTGTGCCAAACCTTCGATACGCAAATATTCTTCCATTCCCATATAAGAATCAGCACCTTGCGTGAAATAGACGGGTCTTTCAAATTTGACGACCTTCATGATATCGGCAACCAATTTGTGCTGTGGACCTTTATAGAAAACGGGAATATTTTCTTTCTCACCTGGTCTTGGATTGCCATCACCATTGAAATCAAATTGCATCACGCCATTTGCCAATACTGTTGAGTCATTGGTGAATCGCTTGAGTATTTCTTGACTGACAGGGATGGTGATGCTTTCGGCTTCGGATAATTCCGGACCAATTGCCTCATTACTTGTTTCATCGGCAAGAAGTGAATTGTCACTGAATGTCAATGGAATCTTCTTTGCTCCCCATGGGGCGCGATTCTTGAGTTCATACATATACCAGCCGGTTTGACCGAGACTCAAATTGACGACTCGAACATCGCGTCTGACGCCTGCAACATCTTGCATGTACCAAAGAGGGAAGGTGTCATTGTCACCATATGTAAATACAATGGCGTCCTTATCCAAGCTTTGCAATACATTATATGAATAATCAAAAGGAAGGAAATTACCTGAGCGATCATGCATTTTCCAGCCACCCATTCCCATATTCACGGGAACTGCTATGAAACACAATGCGATTGCTCCGCCGGCAATTGCTGTTGAGAAATTCTCGTCACGCTTCAATATCGTTGAAATGATGCCATAAGTACCAATTCCAATCCACATGCACCAAACAAAGAATGAACCAACATAGAAATAATCACGCTCGCGTGGCTGCGGATTTTGTTGATTCTGCGCATAAGCCGCGAGAAGTCCTGTAAGTAGGAATAATGTCAAATACACCAATGCCATTCTTGGTTGCTTTTTGAAATGGAATATCATGCCGAATAAACCAAGTAAGAGCGGAAGTGCAAAGAAAGTGATTGGGAAAATATCCTTATAGCCGGAGAGATAATTGAATTCCTTGTATTCAAGAGAATTCTTGTTTGATGACATCGTTGCAGGAGCATCTTGCAAATCGCCGACTCTCCCCATGAAATTCCAATAGAAGTATCGGAGATACATGTGATTGAGCTGATATTTGAAGAGATAACTCATCTCGCCTGACATATTCTTTTTCATTGCTGAAAAGTCCGGAACAGAATATTGCATGCCATCTTGGCGTGTGACAGCTTTTCTTGGGGGTTCAAACCAAGGACCATAATCCATGTGTCTGGAAGTGTACATTGGGTCGGTCTGCCATCTTCGAGGCCAAGATGGTGCATCTCCATATTGCTCGCGACCTAAATATGCGCTAAGCTTGATCAAATCATTCGGAGTATTCTCATTCATCGGAGGATTTGCATTCGAACGAAGCAAAATCTGTGTATAAGTACTATATCCCAAAATGATGAGCAAGAAGGATGAACAAGCCAAATTCAAAATCGGCTTATTGTTCTTGGAAGCGTGATATGTTCCAAATGCAGCCCCAATGATTGTTCCTATCGCAAGAATGCGTGGAAAGAGGGAATCCATGATGACATAATCTCTTGCTTCTGTCTTGAATAGATTTCCGCCAAGCATGGAAGGGAAGACCTTGACAATACCGGGATAAATGAGGCCAAAGCTCACCACTGTGATGGCGCCCATCACAAAGAATGAAGTCAATTTGAAATCATACTTTCTGAAATAGACAACAAGTGCAAGAGAGAAAATGGCCAAAATGCTGAATAAATGCACACCGGTTGATAAGCCGATGATATATGCAATCAATAAAAGATACTTTTCATGACCGGGATTATCTGCTTCTTCATTCCATCGCATCATGAGCCAAACAATGATTGCAACAAGTAATGTCGAAGATGCATACACTTCAGATTCTACGGCATTAAACCAGAATGTGTCGCTGAACGTCAAAGCAGTGGCTCCAACAAAAGCTGAACCAAACACGGCAATTGCATCACCGAATGATTCGTACTTTTTGCCACGGAAATTTTCGATGACTTGAACAATGACCAAATATAGAAGGCCTACCGTCACTGCGCTTGCAAATGCAGAAAGCAAATTGACTCTCCAGCCCGGATCCCCAAAAGGCAAAAGATGGAATAATTTTCCAACAATCAAGAAGAGAGGGGCTCCCGGAGGATGAGGTACCTGTTGCTCGGCAGCGGCGGCTGTAAATTCACCACAATCCCAAAATGGTACGGATTCCTGCACGGTTAATAGATAAGTGACTGTTGCCACAATAAAGGACAAAAATCCAAAAGCCCTGCGCAATACAAGAATATTCATGGTAAAGGCCGGTAGTGAAACAAAAAATGATCCAATGAATCATTGGATATATGAGGCCAAAAATACAATTTATATGTGAAAATTTGACTCGCTTTTCTCCAATTCAGGAATACATGGCATGAAAAACTTAATGATAGTCTTCTTCCTCACTCTAAGCATTCAAGCAATTGCTTCAATTGAAGTACAAGCTGCAACAACATCCAAGTTTGCTAAACTTTCTTTTGTGCATGAATCCAACATGTCATTGCAGAATGCTGTAAAGGATACATCCATAACGGTTTATGGAAATTGCTCATCCTGCAAGAAAGCCATAGAAAAGGCCGCGAAATCAGTAAATGGTGTAAAAACTGCTTCTTGGGACAAAAAGAAGAAAATCCTCAATATTCAATATGATATATCAGAAACATCGCTAAATACAATAGAAAAAGCCATAATTGATATTGGTTATGATACTGAAAACATGCGAGCCGAGGAGTCTGTCTATAATGAATTGCATGAATGTTGTAAATATGACAGAAAACCTCAGTGATTTACTGAGTTTGCCATTGAGTGCGGATTTTGTCGTAATTTGCCTTAAATGGATACGCCAAACACCAACAATGAACATATCTATGCCGAACTCACCATCGGCGATGTAAAAGTCCAAAATGGAGTGCTTTTAGCACCCATGGAGGATGTTACTGACTTGCCTTTCAGAGTGATATGCAAGCGCATGGGCGCTGATATTGTCTATACTGAGTTCATTTCATCGGATGGTTTGATTCGGGATGCCAAAAGATCAATGGAAAAGTTGCGTTTGGCTGATGAAGAGCATCCTGTATCGATTCAGATATTTGGCGGAGATATTGAAATCATGAAGGAAGCAGCTCTTGTGGCAGAGGCCTCTGGACCTGATTTTATTGATATTAATTGCGGTTGTTGGGTTAGGAATGTGGTAGCAAGGAATGCAGGTGCTGCATTGCTGAAAGACCCTCCCTTGATGGCCGCCATGACAAAAGCAATTGTTGACACGGTGAAATTACCTGTCACCGTAAAAACAAGATTGGGTTGGGATTCTTCTTCGATCATCATTGAAGATGTCGCTCAAAGATTGCAAGATGCCGGTGCATCTGCAATTACCGTCCATTGCAGAACCAGAGATATGGGACATTCCGGCAATGCAGATTGGTCTTGGATTCCCAAAATCAAGAAAGTTGTTGATATTCCCGTGATTCTAAATGGAGATATCATCACTTCTGATGATGTATTGAAAGCATTCCAAGACAGCGGTTGTGATGCTGTGATGATTGGAAGAGCGGCGGTTGGCAATCCATTTGTATTTCGTGAGGCAAGACATCTTCTTGCAACCGGAGAGCATGCTCCGGAACCCGACTTTGAGGAGAAAGTTCGTACCTGTTTGGAGCATTTGAGACTGCAATTGCTTCAAAAAACAGAACGAAGAGCAGTACTCGAATTTCGGAAGTTTTATTCAGGTTATTTGCGTGGTTTATATTGTGCTTCTGCTGTAAAGCAAGATGTTCAACAATATGAATCATTTGCCCAGGTTGAAGACAGACTTGAGGCATATATCAAGTTTTTACACAATCATCAGTTCCAAAATGATGTCGCTTAACGCATTTCCATTTTGAACTGCTGTAAACAATTATATCTTACATGGCTAAATCTACCACACCCAAGAAGGGTGCGACTAAAAAGGTTGCACTCAAAGAAGAAATTGCCCAAGTGACTCCTTCAGTCGAATCACCGGTTAACCCTGAGCCCAAAAAAGTCAAAAGAGTTTCGATTGCGAAGCCAAAAGCATTGATTGAAAAGAGTGCAAAAAGTGAGACTGTAATTGAGGTTAAGGAACAAATTGTAGAGAAATCCTCAAAAACTCCAAAACGATCTCCCAAAAAATCTGTCCCCAAGTCAGAACCTGAAATTAAGGATGAAAAGATTGAATTGCCTCAAAAGCAGGTGAAAAGTAAAGGTCCTGTTTCAAGAAAATCAAAAAACAAGCAAGTTGATGAGATTGATTCTACTCCCGGAGTTAGTCCAAAGAATGATATTCCTGAGGGAAATTCTCTCAGTGAGCAGTCTGTGTCAGGCAATGACTCGCAATCAATTGATACTGATGGATTCGCAGAATCATCGGCGGATTCAATGCTTAAAGGTGAGGAAAAATTATCCCGCAAAGAAAGACGCTTGCGTGAATGGAAGGAAAGAAAGAAGCTGAAGCGTTTGCAACATTTGCAGGAAAAGCAACAAACCAAAGTTGTTAATGAAGAAGTCGAGTCAAAACAAGAGCAAATGCCTTTAATTGAACCGGTCATAAAAGAAGTGGAAGAGAAGATCGAGATTGAATCACCGGTTGATAATACTCCTCAAGTGATTGAGAAAAAACAGATTGAGAAGAAGCAGGTTCAGAAAAAACAACCATCTGATAAAGTAATCCCACAGAAAAATCTAGAGCAGTCATCAAAATTACTGCCACTTGATAAAGCTGACCGTGATTTTCCGCCTTTGAAAAAAGTTGAAACCTGGGGGAATGCCATGTCCAAAGCAAAGGTTGAACCTTTGCCCAAGCAACTTGAGCCAATTCTTCAGAAAACGATTCACTTTATGGAACAGGAAATCAGAATCAAGAAGCCGAGTGTGATTTTGGTTGGCGTAAGTGGTGGTATTGATTCAGTGGTATTGCTTGATTTGCTTTCAGTGATTAGCACAAGAGGTTGGTGTACCATACATGTTGCTCATTGCAATCATCAATTACGAGGCGAGGCGTCTCATCAGGATGAATTGCATGTTCGCCGATTGGCAAATAAGTATGGTTTGCATTTTCATCATACGAGTGCCGATGTTGCTGGATATTCGAAGGATTATAATCTTGGAATTGAAACAGCAGCTCGAATCATGCGCTATCAGTTTTTTGAGAAAGCGGCAAAGGCATGCCATGCGGACGTCATTGCTACAGCACATCATTCTGAAGATAATGCAGAAACATTGCTCATGAATTTGATGCGAGGTTCAGGTATTACAGGGCTTGCCGGCATCCCGCCAAGAAGAGATGTTGATAAAAAACTATCGTATATCAGGCCAATTTTGTGGCTCTCCAAGAAAGAAATTGAGCACTATGCCAAAGTTCGCAATCTTGAATGGCGTGAAGATGAGTCAAATACCGCATTGAATTTCACGAGAAATAAAATCAGGCATGAATTGCTTCCGATGCTGAGAGCGGAGTATTCACCTGGTTTGACGGAAGTGTTGAATAGAACGACAACGCTGATGCGTGAAGCCCAGGAATTTATTGCGGAGAGAATCATTCATATCATGAAACAGGGTGTGAGAGAAATCTCCAAAACTTCTTTTGCGATCAATATCGGAATGTTTCAAACCGTCAAGGATTTTGCAAAAGGAGAATTGATTCAGGCTTCCCTTCGATATTATTTGCGCATGCAGCCGATTTCCATGGTGGCAATAGATTCAATTCTAAATATAGCTCAAGGACCTGCCGGTGGCAGACTCGATATCACAAAAGATTTATTTGTGATTCGTGATCGTGAAGAATTGGTGTTTGCAAGACCTGAGCAGGGAATCGAAGTTTTTATGCCCGTCATGAAAATTGGTAATTTCTCTTCTCATGGAATTGGATATCATGGCGAGATAGCAGATCCTCGAAGCGTGAATTTTGGTGAGCATCCACTCATTGAATATTTTGATGCAGAAATCTTTCCTGAGCAATGCGTTATTCGACATTGGAGAGATGGCGATCGTATTACGCCAATAGGAATGGATGGTTCAATGACTGTGAGCGATTTCTTGACAAATGCTAAGATCAATGTCCTTGATAAAAGAAAGGTACTTGTATTGTGTTCCGGCGATGAAGTATTGTGGATTATCGGTTATCGTATTCACAATGGTTTCAAAGTGACTCAGCAAACATCTTCAATCATGCGTATTTCAATGTCGCTTGATAAGCAGATCAATTATTTGCAGTCTCATTCTCAGAAGCATCAACCAAAACCACAGCAAAAACCTCAACAGAAAACTCAGAATAAACCTCAACAGAAAAAACAAGGCGTAGATAATTCCCAGAAAATCACAAGTGAGCCAGTGAGTATTCCTGTTCAAGAGCCTGTTTTGGCACCGATTGAAAAAAAATCAAAGAATGTGAAGCCCAATCCGAGAGGTCCTAGAAAAACAAGTAGACCAGCTAAAGATGCTTGATCTTATTTGATTTGCGTGAAATATGGACTTCTACATTGTGGATTTGTAGAGAAAAGAATTAAAAATAATTTTAAGAAATAGTAAAAAACCATTTGGTGGGAATAGAGAAGAGTCGTAGATTTGTATTCCCATTCGGCGCGACGGCGCGCTGAGGCCAACTTCGGAAGGCGTGGAGATTGACAAACGGAATAGAGACAAGGCGGTAGAAG
>Ga0315906_10005853_pt1 | contig 15370 bp, 15 predicted proteins | sample LakEriMetagenome_4_FD_203526 | JGI IMG/M metagenome (GOLD analysis project Ga0315906, IMG submission 203526) | Freshwater fungal communities from buoy surface, Lake Erie, Ohio, United States - Buoy 2 MA122 | ecosystem: Environmental > Aquatic > Freshwater > Lake > Lake biofilm | place: USA...
GGTCGAGGTGATCTCGAGGCCGCAGAGCTCCTCGACGATCGCCGTAACCTTCCGGGTGCTGACGCCCTGGACGTACATCTCGGCGACGGCGAGGGTCATCGCCCGTTCGCTGCGGACGCCCCGCTCGAGGGACCGCGGGTAGAACGGCCGCCCGTGCTCATCGCGGTAGTCACGGGTCTGCGGGATCCGCAGGTCGACCCGGCCGACGCGGGTCTTCAGGGTCTTGGGTTTGAATCCGTTGGCGTAGCCTTGACGATCGGCAGTTCGCTGATGAGACTCGGTCTGGAGCACCTGCTCACGCTCGATCTGCATCGCGTGATTCATGAGCGTGGCAAGGGCAGAGGCCATGGCAGCTGGACCGTGCTCGATGAGCAGGGCCGTGAGGTCCTTGATGGCTGGGCATTCGTCTTGGTGGGTCATCGCAGGTTCCTTCTTGGTGGAGTAAGCACTTCCAAGAAAACCTCGATGGCCCACCTCTTCAACTCGGGCCGCCGGTGCGAGGTTGTACGGAATGGGCGACATCGATGCCGCCGAATACCACTTCCGTCGGGCCGTTCGGCTGCGGCCCGACCTCGGTGAAAACCACAACAACCTCGGCACGCTGCTCTGTACCCGAGCGCAGAAACTCGCCCAGCTAGGCGACCAGGCGGGCTCAAAGCGGGAGATGGGCGCGGCGATCGAGCGGTTTACCGAGGCCTGTCGCCTGGCGCCGCATGTGTGGCCAATCAAGCGAAGCCTCGCCGACGCGCTTGCCGCCGCAAGTCGCTGCGATGAGGCGGCCGACGTGTACGAGGAACTGGTAACGCAGCAGCCAAACAATGCCGCGCTCCTCAACAACTACGGCGTGACGCTCTACAAGCAGGGCAAGAAGGGGCAGGCGATAACGCAATTCCGCAAAGCCCTCGAGATTGACCCGAATCTCAAGGACGCAAAGGAGAGCCTGGCCATCGCGCTCGGCGAGAAGCCCGATCCCGCGGCCGACACGCCAAAGCCGCCGGCCGCTCGGGAAAGGTAGCTGCACAAACTGAGGTTCCAGCCGCCACGAATGGGCAATCTGCCGGCGTCTCCAGATTTGTTGGCCGTCGCCTTTTTCTCATGAAGCCTGGTTTCGATTACAATCGTCTCATGATTCGAACTGTCGAGGCGATCGTGGATGAAAACGGGCAGGTGCGGCTTTCCGAGCCGTTACAGTTGTCTCGTTCGCAGCGTGCTTTGGTGACCATCCTTGACGAGGAGCCGTTGCCGCAACTCCACGAGGATTCCCTGCTCAGCGAACGGGCCCTTGCGGAAGACTGGAATCGCCCCGAGGAGGATGCCGCGTGGTCGCACTTGGGCGAGGTTCGGTAGCGCTGGTGCCGTTCCCCTTCTCCGACCTCTCGCAGGCAAAACTCCGCCCTGCGATTGTCTTGGCAAGTGTTGGGCGGGGCGACTGGATTCTCTGCCAAGTGACCAGCAATGCGTATGGAGACGACCGGGCGATGCCCATCGCGCCGGACGATTTTGCCGACGGTGGGCTGCGAGTGGCCAGCTTTGCCCGGCCTGGAAAACTCTTCACGGCTCACGAGACTTTGATTCGGATGCAGGCGGGGCGGCTGACGCCCGATGCATTCGAACGAATTCGCGCGGGCGTTGTCGCGGTCTTCGGTTGATCGCGAAGAACACGCGACCCTTGCAAGGGGTGACCACCCGGCGCCGCCCGATGGTGACCCCCGGGAAACCAGAATGCCGGAGGTGGGACTTGAACCCACACGCCCTTGCGGGCAACGGATTTTGAGTCCGCCGCGTCTGCCATTCCGCCACTCCGGCTCGTGAGGGGGCGAAGTCCCGACCAGACTACGACGCCGCGCACGCCTTTGCCATACACGGTATGTTTGTGGCCGTCGCCGGAGCCCCAGCCCCCGCCATGAACATCGTCGTCTTCGAGGACGAAGCGGTCGCCCGGCTGGGCGTCGTCAGTGCCGCCCGGCCCGCCTGCGACATCACCGTCGGGTCGCACGCGCTCGTCGAACTCCTCGGGCACATCGGCCGCGTCCGCCGCGTCGTCCGACCCCACCTCGCCCGCCACCTCGCGGGGATCGCCGACCGCGGGATCGCCGTGTGGGGCGGCCCGCCCGACGCCCCGCCCGCGGCCCCGGCCTCCACCCACGGCGACCTCACGCTCCTGGTCAACGCCCGGCTGGTGCCCAGCCGCCGGCACCTGGTCGCGCTGCGGGCCATGGTCGAGGCCGGCGAGCGCTGCCTGCTCCGCTGCGACAACGCGGTCGTGGCGGCGCTCTTGCATCCGGCCGCCGACGGCCGCGGGCCCGACCGGTCGGTCCTCGACGCGGTCACCGCGGGGGCGGCGGAGGCGCAGGACGCGATCGCCGCGCTGGCCCTGCCGACGCGGGACGCGGCCTGCGAACTCCTCGAACAGACGCACGAGGTCGTCTCGGCGCACGAGGCCGCCCTCGAGGATTCGCTCGCCCTGCGGATCGACGGCGGGGGATACGCGGAGATCCGCCCCGGGCTGTTCGTGGCCGAGGGCGCGCACGTCGCCGAGTGGGTGGCGGTGCGGCGGGGCCCCGTCGTCGTCGAGAGTGGTGCGGAGATCGGCCCCTTCGTGTGCCTCGATGGCCCGATCTGGATCGGGCCGGAGGCGCGGATCAGCCCGCATGCCTGGCTGCGGGCCGGCGCGAGCGTGGGCCGGGCCTGCCGCGTCGGCGGCGAGGTCGAGGCGAGCGTCATGGAGCCGTTCTGCAACAAGCCGCACGACGGCTATCTCGGGCACAGCCACGTCGGCAGCTGGACGAACCTGGCCGCGGGGACGATCACCGGCAACCTCAAGGCCACCTACGGCCCGGTGCGGCTGCACGACCTGCTGCCCGACGGCGGCCGGAGCACGATCCACACCGGACGGCAGTTCCTCGGCTCCCTGGTGGGCGACTTCGTGAAGTCGGCCGTCAACACCTCGCTGCCCTGCGGCGCCCGCATCGGCGTGGCCGCCACGATCGGCGGCAACCCGCCCGAACTCGTGCCGGCGTTCCTCAACATGCTCGTGGGCGGTCCGGGCGGCAGCCGGTCCACGGCCGCGCAGGCGGCCACGATCCTCGAGCGGATGATGGCCCGCCGCGGCCTGGCCATGCTGCCGGCCGACCGCGAGCTGCTCGAGGCGCTCGCGGCCCCCGCGGCCCCGGCCTGACCTGCCACGCCGCCGAGCGCCGCCCTACAATGCCGGCCGTCGGTGATCGAAGCAGCCCATCGATCGGAGCAGGGGAGCAGGGAGGAATCCGCATGTCGATCAAGCAAGCCTACGCCCACGGCCGCACCGGCCTGTCGTTCGAGCTGTTTCCGCCGAAGACGCCCGAGTCGGAGGCGACGATGTGGCGGACGGTGGACGAGCTGATGGCCTACGGCCCGTCCCTGGTCACCTGCACCTACGGCGCCGGCGGCTCGACCCGCGGCAAGACGCTCGACATCGTGGAGGGCGTGAGGCGGCGGCACGGCGTGCCCGTGGCCAGCCACCTGACCTGCGTGGGCAGCACCGTCGATGAGCTGCGGGCCTACCTCCGCGAGGCCCGCGACCGGGGTGTGGCCGCGATCGTCGCCCTGCGGGGCGATCCGCCGCAGGGCCAGGAATCGTTCCGCCCCGTGGCCGGCGGCCTGCGGTACGCGGCGGAGCTCGTGGCCCTGATCCGCGGCGAGTTTCCCGAGTTCGACATCCTCGTGGCCGGCTATCCCGAGACCCACCAGGAGGCCGCCAGCCCGGAGGCGGATCTGGAGAACCTGAAGCGGAAGTGCGCCGCCGGCGGCGACGTCGTCGTCACGCAGCTGTTCTACGACAACGACGACTTCCTCCGGTTTCGCGACCGCTGCGTCGCGCTGGGCATCACCGCGCCGATCGTGCCCGGCGTGATGCCGGTCACCAACTACGCCCAGATCCGGCGGATCGCCAGCCTGTGCAAGGCCCGGCTGCCGGAGTCGTTCACGGGGCCGTTCGAGGCGGCCGGCGACGACGAGGCGGCGCAGTTCGAGGCGGGCGTGGCCTTCGCGGCCCGCCAGGTGGAAGACCTGCTCGCGGCCGGCGTGCCCGGCGTCCACTTCTACGTGCTCAACAAGTCGCCGGCGACGATCCGCGTGCTCGAGCACGTCGGGCTCGCGCCGCGGCAGGCGGCCGCGGGCTCGAGGCGGGACGGCGGCTAACGCGGCGGCTGGTCGTCGTCCATCGTGCGGATGTAGCTGCGAAGCCGCTCCAGCTCGTCGGACACGTGCCGTAGCTTGAGCATGTTCTCCACCCGCTTGACGAGCTCCACGCGGTTCACCGGCTTGGAGAGGAAGTCGTCGGTGCCCACGTCGACGGCCCGCTCGATGTCGCCCAGCTCACCCAGCGCCGTGACCATGAGGATCATGATCGGGCTCGTCGCCCGGTCCGACTTGAGCCGCTGGCAGACCTCGAAGCCGGAGAGCTTCGGCATCATGACGTCGAGCAGGATCACGTCGGGCCGGAACTCGGCGACCTTGGCGAGCGTGTCGGCGCCATCCACGGCCGTGGCGATCTCGCAGTCGAGGTCGGCCAGGTAGACCTCGAGCAGCTCGCGGTTGGGCTCGTTGTCGTCGGCGATGAGCACGCGGCTCCGCCGGCTCGCGGACTCGTGCGGCGGGGCGGGGGACGGGGGCTGCGGCATCGCGGACCAGGGCGGGTGTCGGGGCTCAGGGACACTCGAAGAGCGACTGGCTCTTCACGATCGCGAGGTCGTCGGGGAACGTGTGGTAGGCCTGCACGAGCAGGCTCCGCGGGCGGGTCTCGACGTTGATCCAGGACAGGGCCCCCAGGGCCAGGCGGCCGGCCGACTCGAAGCGGTGCAGGAGCCCCCGCTTGGCTCCCTCCGCGGCGAGTTCTCCCTGGAACGACCAGAACACCTCCTGCTCCACCGTCTCCAGTTGGAAGCAGGTCTGGTAGGCGGCACCGCCACGGCATTCCATGCGGTCGCTCCGCTCGCCGGCGATGCGATGCGAGAGCAGCCGCCGCTTCTGCGGCAGCGGCTGGGCGAGGCTCGTGGCCACCTCGGTGAGCGTCAGCCCATCCTTCCGCCAGGTGACGAGGTGGCCCGCGTCGGTGATCGAGATGACCGCCGCGTAGCTGCCGCGGGACACGCTGCGGGAGGCGCAGATCTCGAACAGCTCCGGATGGAGCACGCGGCCGTAGAGCTGAAAGACGAGTTCCGCGACCTTGGGGCGAACGGAGATCACGGTGCGAGCGACTCCGGGAACTCGCGGCGGCTCACGGCACGACCGCGAACCAACTGCTACAGGATCGAAGCATGTCGCGAAGTATACGGCTGCCGCCCGTCGCCCACCAAGTTCACCCGTGCGGCCGACGGGCAGCCGGGAAAAGCCGTGCGCGACAGCCGCGCGAAAAAACGCATCGCCCATCTTGACAAGATCGCCGCGCCTCGTCCTCGAGGCTGCGCCGATCACAGCAGCCCCACGAGCACGTCGTACAAAGCGTGCGTGCCTGCCGCGATGCCGAACCCGCGAACGATGAACAGGATCGCGAAGAACATTCCCGCCAGCGTGCGGAAGGTGAAACTGTAGAGGTCGAAGGCGTCACCCAGCGGGCCGACATAGTGGGCCGCGGAGAACAGCAGGCTCGACCCCACCAGCCCGAGCACGGCGGCCCATGCGGCCGAGGCTCCGAGCCGCTCGCACACCCAGACGAGCGCCGGCAGCAGAAGCAGCCGGAAGAGCACCTCCTCGTAGAGCCCGGCCCCGCAAAAGCCGATCAGGCGGGCGAAAACCCCCTCCAAGCCGCCCCCGAACGCGAGGGGCCAGAGCCGGTCCCAGAGCCGGCCCTGCAGCCGCGCCAGGCCGACGAGCAGCGCGGCCCAGAGGCCGCATTCCACCGCCATGCCGGCGAGCACGGCGGGGCTGAACCGCCAGCGGTCGTGCTCGATGTGGTGCCAGGCCACGAGCCCCACCACGGTGAGCGCGGGGAGGAGGAAGTACGCCCCGAAGCCCAGCGCGTCGAGCAGGTGCCGCAGCCACACGTCGGCACCGTTCCGCGGCGAGCCCCGGCCCAGCAGGAGCACGCCGCCCTCGTACGCCAGCACGAGCGGCAGCGCGAAGATCAGGCTCGTCAGGGGCGTCCGCGACAGGCTCCAGTAGGAATCCGGTGCCGCCGCGGATGCCGAGTCGGCGGCGGCCTCCGCGTCGTCACCGGGCGGCCGGTGGATCCATGCGGCCGCGCGCGGATCGCCGGCGGCGGTGTCGGCGTCGTCGTCGGGAAAGAGGCCCATGGATCGTTCCCACGGGCGGCACGCGGCCGCCCGGACTGAAAGCACATCATCTTTTCGCGCCGGCGGCAATGCTGGCGCCGCTGGCAGCGACGCGACGGCCGGCGGGCGGCGGGCCACACGGGCACGTCCTTGACAACGCGGAGCCGCTCCCCAGAATCACGCCCATCGCTCGCCACCGAGATCCACAGCCGATGCGAAAAGACCGTGCGAGAATCGTGATCGAAGCCGGGTCACGCCGCGAAGGTGATCGGTGCGGAGTCGGAAAAACAAGGGGGGCGACGACTTGAGGGATCGACAGTCGACGACCTTGGTCGTGGCCTGGATGTCCCCCCCGTTTTCCGGCCCCGCACCGCGGGCCGGCGGCCCGTTTGCCGGCCGGGGCCCCGTGGCCGGTAGAATGCCGGCCTCCGGTCGCGGATGCGGGAACAGCCATGGCACGATGCCTCATCGGATGCGGGTCGAATCTCGGCCAGCGGCGTGAGCAACTCGACCGGGCCGTCGAGCTTTTGCGGTTCATGCCGGGCGTCCGTGTGCTGGCGGTGAGCCGCTACCGCGAGACCCGCCCGGTGGGCGGCCCGGCGGGCCAGTCTGCCTTCCTCAACGCCGCCTGCCTCGTCGACACCGATCTCGGGCCGCGGGACGTGCTGGAGATCCTGGCCGCCGTGGAGAACACGCTCCTCCGCGAGCGGACGGTCCGCTGGGGCGAGCGGACGATCGACCTCGACCTGCTGCTCTACGACGATCTCGTCCTCGACGACGCGTCGCTCACCGTGCCGCACCCGCGGATGACGACCCGGCGGTTCGTGCTCGAGCCGGCGGTGGAGATCGCCGCCGACTTCCCGCACCCGCTCGCCGGCTGCTCGCTCCGCGCGCTGCTCGACAACATCTCGGCGCCGCACCCGCTGGTGGCGATCGTGGGCGTGCCCGGCAGCGGCGCGGCCGAGGTCGCGGCCGTCGTCGCCGACACGGTGCTGGCCCGGCCGATCCACGCCCCACAGCCGCTGCCCGTGGCCGCGACGGGACCGCAGGCGTGGCGGGAGACCGTCGCCGCCTGGTCGCGGCCGCTGGCGGCGGCCGATTGGACCGCCGATCCGCACGGCACCGTCATCGACTTCTGGCTCGACATGATCCCGGCCGCGGCCTGCGGCCGTCTGGCCGCGGCGGACGCGGCGCGGCTCGAGGCCGAGGTCGCCCGCGCGGCCGCGGCCGTGCCCGCGCCGCAGGTCGTGATCCTGCTGACGGCGACCGCCGACGCGCTCGGCGAGCGGCTCGCCTTCCGCGGGCGGCAGGCGCCGCCCACCGACCCGTTCGCCGACCTCGCCGCCACGACGGCCACGCTCGCGCCGCCGCCGACGTCGGCCGCGGCGCTGGAGGAACTCCAGGCGCGGCTCGTCCGCCGCCTCCGCGGCGCGGGCCCCCGCGACCCACGGATCCCGAAGGCGGTGCTCACGATCGACGCCGACGACCTCGGGCGGGCGGCGGCCGAGGCGACCGCCGCCGTCGAGGCGATGCTCTGATGCCTCCCCGGCCGATGGTCATCGGCGACCCGGCGGCGATGCGCGAGGCGGTGGTCACGGCCCGCGCCGCGGGCCGGCGGGTGGGCTTCGTGCCCACGATGGGCAACCTGCACGCCGGCCACGCGAGCCTCGTGGCCCGGGCGGCCGGCGACTGCGCCGACGTGGCGGTGTCGATCTTCGTCAACCCGACGCAGTTCGGCCCCGGCGAGGACTTCGACCGCTATCCGCGGACGCTCGCCGCCGACCTCGCGGTCCTCGAGCCGCTCGGCGTCCGCTGGGTGTTCGCCCCGGAGCCGACCGCCGTCTACCCGCCCGGCCACGCCACGCGGGTCGTCGTCGAGGGACCGGCCGACGGGTTCGAGGGGGCGATCCGCCCGGGCCACTTCGCCGGCGTGGCCACGGTCGTCTGCCGCCTGCTGCTCGCCGTGCCGGCCGACGTCGCCTACTTCGGCACCAAGGACTGGCAGCAGACGCTCGTCATCCGGCGGATGGTCTGTGACCTGGGCCTGCCGGTGGAGATCGTCGTCTGTCCGACGGTCCGCGAGGCCGACGGCCTGGCGATGAGTTCGCGCAACGCCTACCTCGCGGCCGCGGAGCGGCCGCGGGCCGCGGCGCTGTTCGCGGGGCTGGAGCGGGCGGAGGCGGCCTGGCGGTCCGGGGCCGCGCTGCCCGCGGTCGAGGCGGCGCTGCGGGAGCCGCTCGAGGCCGCGGGGCTGGCGATCGACTACGCGACCGTCGTCGATGCCGAGTCGCTCGGGCCGGTGCGGGCCGCGGCACCGGCCGTGGCCCTCGTGGCCGCCAGGCTCGGCACGACGCGGCTCATCGACAATTTCCCGCTGCCGCCTCGCGGGAGCGGATGATGCTCTCGACGCTGTTCCACATCCCGGCGCGGCTCGGAGGTCTGCCGCTGTTCGGCATCGGCCTGCTCCTCGCCCTGTGGGCCGTGCTCGGCGGGGCGGCCTTCGCGTGGGCCGCCCGGCGGGAGGGGCTCGGCCGGGCGGCGGCCGCTGTCGGCCTGCCGCTGCTCGCGGCCGGCGCGTTCATCCGCTGGGGCCTGCCCGCGCTCGACGACGGGCAGGGGGTGCCGATCCGCGGCTACGGGCTGATGCTCCTCGTGGCGGCGGCGGCCGGCATCTGGCTGTCGATCCGTCGCGGCCGCGCCGTGGGCATCGACGCCGACACGATCCTCGCCCTGGGCATGGAGATCTTCCTCTGGGGGCTCGTCGGCGCGCGGCTCTTCTACGTGATCGAGTACCACGAACGCTTCTTCCCGCCCGGTCGCGGGCTGGCGGCGGCGCTCATGGACGTGTGCAACGTCGCCCAGGGTGGCCTGGTCGTCTTCGGCTCGCTCCCCACCGCGGCGGTCGCCGCGTGGTGGTTCGCGCGGCGGCGCGGCCTGCCGCTCCTCAAGCTCGCCGACGTGATCGCGCCGGGGCTGCTCGTCGGCCTGGCGCTGGGCCGCGTGGGCTGCTTCCTCAATGGCTGCTGCTACGGCGGGCCGTGCGACCTGCCCTGGGCGGTGCGGTTCCCCCCGGAGAGCCCGCCGTGGCTCGACCAGGCGGCCCGCGGCCTGCTCCCGCCGGCCGCGCCGGGACGGCCGCCCTGGAGCCTGCCGGTGCACCCCACGCAGCTCTACGCCGCCATCGACGCGGCGCTCTTGGCAGGCGTCGCGGTGGCGTTCACGCCCCTGGCCCGCCGGCCGGGCGCGGTCTTCGCGCTGGTGCTCACGCTGCACCCGCTCTCGCGGCTGCTGCTGGAGGCGATCCGCATCGACGAGCCGCCGGCCTGGGGCACGCCGCTGTCGATCGCGCAGCTCGTGTCGCTGGTGCTTCTGTCGCTGGCCGCGGCGCTGTGGTGGTGGATCCTCCGCCGCCCACCCACCCCGGCTCGCCCGCCCGGAGGCCCCCCGGCACCCGGCCTTTGACGGCCGCCCGCCGGCCGGAGACATTGGGAATTCCCGGGGAAAACCCGCCTGGAAAAATTTCGGGAACTTTTTCCCCCGGTCGCGCATCCAATCCTCCAGGGCGAAAGCACGTGGGCAGCCACCGCAGCCAGTCGCCGCCGGCCACGACCCCCCCGGGGGCCGAGGACGACGGCGTGCTCGCGACGGCGGCGGCGACCGGCGACCGACAGGCGTTCGCAGCCCTCGTGGAGCGACACCAGGCGCGGATCCTGGCGCTCCTCGAGAGGCTGACCGGCTGTCGGGAGCAGGCCCGCGACCTCGCCCAGGAGACGTTCGTGTCGGCATACCGCAACATCGCGACGTTCGAGGGCAGAAGCGCCTTCTCGACCTGGCTCCATCGCATCGCGTGCAACCATGCGGCCGCGGCGGGGCGTCGGGAGCGGGCCGCGATCTCGCTCGACGCGCCGCCGGCGAACGGCCGGCCGCTGATCGTGCCGGATGCGGCCGGCGCCGACGTGTCGGACCGGCTCGCGCGGGAGGAGCTCGCCGCCCGCGTCCGGGCGGCGCTGGGGCGGCTGGAAGTCCACCACCGCGAGGTCGTCGTCCTCGCCGACATGCAGGGCATCGGCTACGAGGAGATCGCGGAGACGCTCGACATCCCCCTGGGCACGGTCCGCAGCCGGTTGCATCGGGCCCGCATGGAACTCCGCCGGCTGCTCGGATCCGTCGATCGAGGAAACCCATGAACGACCCACGCTCGAACCCGCCGCTGTCCGCCGCCGACCCGCGCCTGAGCGAGTGGCTCGACGGCCGTCTGCCCGCGGCCGAGGCCGCGGAGATCGCCCGGCTCGTCGCCGCGTCGCCGGAACTGACACAGGTCGTGGCCGACCTCCGCCGGCAGCAGGCCTGGCTGGCGGGCCTGCCCGCGGCCACGCCGCCGGCCGGCTTCGTGCAGGACGTGCTCGCGGCCCTCGACGCGGCCGGCGACGAGGCCTCCACCGCCGCGGCGGTGGAGGCGGAGTGGCGACGGATCGAGCGGGAGCGGCTCGAGGAGGAGATCGCCGAGGCTCGGGAGGACGCGGCGGAGCCGGCGGGCGGGCCGCTGCGACACCGCTGGCCGTGGCTGGCGCTGGCCGGCGCGTTGGCTGCCGGGCTGCTCGTCGCCGTCGTGATCGAACGGCCGGCGGCCCCCGGCCGTCGCGACGTGGCGTTGGCCGAGCCCCGCAAGGAGAGCCACGACGCCACGAGGAAATTGAACGTTAAGCTTGGAGAAGCTCTCCGAGGAGAAGCATCCGCCGCGGACGAAGCGGTGGCCGAGAAAGCTGCCGCCTTGGCGGGCGAGCGGCTCGAACAATCGCACTCCGACCACATTGGCAACGCCGCCCCCGCAGCGGCCGGGCCGCCGCCAACGCCCGCCGCACTGGATGCTCGCAGGCTTCAAGATATGGCTTCTGCCTCGACTGAGGCAGAAGCGATGGCGGGGACCTTAGAGCAAGCCAAGCGGATCGCTGACCGCGGACCTCGCGAACTGCAGGCCGGTGCCCTGGATCCGGGAACACCTGCTGCTCGCGAGGGCTTGCTGGCCGATGCAGAGGCAAGCGGCCACCGATTGGGCGGCGGGTCTCTGGTGTTGGAAAATTTGAAAAAAAACCAGCTCGAGCAGCGCGCCGACCGCGTGGTGACGTTCCGCATCCGGCATGCGGACGATCGCCGCCGGCTCCAGACCCTGCTGGCCGACAGCGGGCTGGTGGTCGATGACGGGCGGTTGAAGCAGTCTGCGGCCTTGAAGGTTGCTGCGGCGCCCAAGCCGGCCGGTGATGGCGTCGGTGGCCCGAGGCCGGGAGCCAATCTCGGCCTGGACAAAGGTGGGCCGAACCAGCCCGCGTTCGGGTACGGTGCCGATGGCCCGTTGGCCAAGGGACAGCCTGGTTCGTCGTCTGCAATTGGTTCGCCCGCTGCCATGCAGGGGGACGGACAGGCCATTGCCAAGCGCGGGATTGCCCCGCCGGGGGCGCCGGCGGAGGGGCAGCAAGGTAAAGCTGATCGATACCTGTCTCAGGCGGCCAACGAAGCCGCGGGTCGGCGGGCCGGGCTTCCCGGGGAGCGGTGGGAGATCGTCGGCCCTCCGGCGGCGATCGCCGACCTGATCGCCGCCCTGGAAACCCCCGCCTTCGCCAAGGATGGGGCACGTGCCGCTCACCTCCGGGCCGAACCGGCGGCCAAAACCGGGTCGTCGGTGGCTGAAGGCGGCAGCGGCGAGGCTCCCCTCGCTGGCCGTGGCGGCGGAGGTGGGAGTTGGATCGGCTCGATCCCTGCGTCCGCGGCTCCCGGGGTCGTCCGGTTGTGGATCGAAATCGTCGATGAAACCGCCCCGGCGGCCCCCGCGGGCGAGAACAACCCGTGACAGACCCCAGCCCGCCGGCCGATGGCGCCGGCGACAGCCCGGCCGCCCGAGAGTTCCCGCCGGATGCAATCACGATCCGCTGCCGGCAAAACGGCCCGCTGGTCGTGGAAATGCCTTCCGGGGAGCTCTTTGTCGGCCTGCGACTCCGCGTCACCGACCACGAGGGCGGCGAGTTCGCCCTGCCGGCAGGCAAGCGGGCCGTCGCCCTGTGCCGCTGCGGCCTGTCGGGCACCCGGCCGTTCTGCGACGGCTCCCACAAGGCCGGCGGCTTCCGGGCGGCCGACTTGGCCCCGCCCGGCCCGTGACGCCCGTCGGGGTCGCGGGGAGTGTGCCGTGTACGGAAACTGTTCCCGGAGAACCACTTGCGTCATGCGGTGGGCGGCAAAAAGCCGACCTACCGGGGGCGAACGATATGGACTGGGGGATCGAACGCCTGTAGGGTTCATGGTTCCCGAACCGGGGAAAAACGCCCGGCTGACCGCCTTGGACGGCCTCGATGTCGCATCACGGACCAAACCTCTACCAGCGGCACAGCGTCGGGATCATGGCGGTCCTGGTCTTCCTGCTGCCCTTGGTGGTCGTGGGGGCGATCAAGGCCAAGGGCAACAACCGCAACGACGTGAAGGGCTGGCTGCCCCTCGAATACCCCGAAACCCAGACCTACCGGTTTTTCCGGCAGAATTTCGCGGGTGAGGAGTTCGTCCTCGTCAGCTGGGACGGCTGCACGATGGCCGACCCCCGGCTGGAGCTGCTCGCCAAGAAGCTCCTCCCGCCCCCGGAGGAGGCCTCCCGCATCGACCGGCCGCTGTATTTCAAGGCGGCCCAGACCGGGCCCCGGGCCGTGGCCCGGATGACCGACAAGGAAGGCCCCCTCAAGCTCGAGGTGGAGGACGCCGTCGCCCGGCTCACCGGGGCCCTGATCGGCCCGCCGCCGCCCGGGGTGCCGGCCAACGCCCCCGCCGACGACCTCTCCGCCAGGCAAACCTGCCTGGTGCTGACGCTGGCCGACACCGCCCGGGCCAACCTCCACGCCGCCATCGACCTCGTCAAGGACGTGGCCGCCCGGGAGTGCGGCATTCCCGAGAAGGACCTCCACATGGGGGGGCCGCCGGTGGACAACGTCTCCATCGACAAGGCCGGCCAGACGAGCGTCACGATCCTCTTCGGGCTCTCGCTGGTGGTCGGCTTCTTCGTCAGTTGGTGGAGCCTGAAGAGCAAGGCGCTGGTGGCGATGGTGATCGCGTCGGGCGTCTACAGCATGTTCGCCAGCCTGGCCGTCGTCTGGTACTCGGGCTACCCCGTCGACGCCATCCTGCTGACCATGCCGTCGCTGGTCTACGTGGCCACGACCAGCGGCGCCATCCACCTGGCCAACTACTACCGCGACCAGCTCGCCGAGACCGGCGTCCAGGAGGGGGCGGCCGGCCGCGCCGTCCACCACGCGCTGCTGCCGCTCACGCTCGCCACCGGCACGACGGCCGTGGGCCTGGCGACCTTGGCCGTCAGCGAGCTGGTGCCGATCCGGATGTTCGGCATCTTCTCGGCCGCCGGCGTGTTCGTCAGCTTCCTGATCCTGATCACGTTCATGCCCGCGGCGCTCGAGCTGTTTCCGCCGAAGCTCCGCATCGGCGCCGCGGCCGGCGGCGGGGAGGGCGACGCGAACTGGCGGCCGATCGAGGAGAGCCGATGGTGGCGGGTCGGCCAGTGGATCACGCGGCACCACGGCCTGGTGGCGACGGCCTGCCTGCTGCTCATGGCCGGCGTGGCCTACGGCATGACGCACGTGGAGAGCAGCGTGCAGCTGATGCGGCTGTTCTCGCCCAAGGCCCGGATCCGCGAGGACTACAAGTGGCTGGAGAAGAACCTCGGGCCCCTGGTGCCGATGGAGATCCTGGTGCGGATCGACGGCCTGCCGGCCGCGAAGCGGGGCGAGGCCGCCCCCGGCGACTGCGACCTCAACTTCCTCGAGCGGATGGAGCTCGTCGGCGAGATCCAGCAGGAGATCGGCACGCTCGACGAGGTGGGCAGCTCGCTGTCCACCGTGACGTTCGGCCGCAGCCTCGAGGCGGGCGACTCCGGCAGCGGGATGGGCGGGGCCGCCGCCCGGGCCTTCGGCATCGGCAAGAGCACCCGCCGCGACGTCCTCAACCGCCGGCTCATGGCCCACCGCCAGGACTTCCTCGACGGCGACTACCTCCGCGAGGCCCGCCTGGCGGCCGACGGCCGCGAGCGGACGCAGGAACTGTGGCGGATCAGCGCCCGCGTCAGCGCCGTCAAGGAGGTCGATTACGCCCTCTTCAAGGCCGACCTGCAGCGGAAGATCAACCCCGTCCTCGAGCGGCTGGCGGCGGAGGGCGTCACGGGGGTGAGCGTGGACTACACGGGCCTCGTGCCGCTGGTCTACAAGGCCCAGCACTCGCTGCTCGACGGCCTCAAGATCGGCTTCATCTGGGACTTCGCGATCATCGTGGCGGTGATGATCGTCCTCTGCCGCGCCCTCTCCGCCGGCCTCGTGCTCCTCCTCCCGGCGGCCTTCCCGGCACTGCTCGTCTTCGGCGGCATGGGCTGGGGCAACGCGCTTTTGAAGTCGCTCGGCACGGGCAACCTGCTCATCGACATCGGCACGGTGATGGCGCCGAGCGTGGCCCTGGGCGTGACGGTGGACGACGTCGTCCACTTCATGCTCTGGTTCCGCCGCGGGATCGCCGACGGCCTCGACCGCAGGCAGGCCGTGATGCTCGCCTACAAGGGCTGCGCCCGGGCCATGTACCAGAGCTGGGGCGTGATCGGCATCGGGCTGTCGGTGTTCTCGCTGTCGCCCTTCGGCCCCACGCAGCGGTTCGGCTACATGATGCTCTCGATGCTCACGATCGCCCTGGTGGGCAACCTCGTGCTCATGCCGGCCCTGCTGGCGGGCCCGCTGGGCGCCGTGTTCAGCTGGAGCGTGCTGCGGATCGAGCGGAAGAAGGCGGACCGCGAGGGCCGGCGCCGGGTGACGACCGAACCCGGCAGCGACGCCCTGCCGCCGCCGCACGTGGTGCCAGGCCCGGCGAAGCAGGTCGTGCATGCCTGACGCCGGCGGCGGTGCGACCGGCCTGCCGACCGCCACGGTGGTCCTCAAGCCGAAGCGGGCCCGGCCGTTCTTCGGCCGCCATCCCTGGGTGCTCGACTCCGCCGTGCTGCGGGTGGAGGGCGGCCCGGCCGACGGCGACGTGGTCGATCTGGCCACGCACGACGGCACCTTCGTGGCCCGCGGCCTGTGGAACTCGGCCAG
>Ga0315906_10005855_pt1 | contig 15368 bp, 17 predicted proteins | sample LakEriMetagenome_4_FD_203526 | JGI IMG/M metagenome (GOLD analysis project Ga0315906, IMG submission 203526) | Freshwater fungal communities from buoy surface, Lake Erie, Ohio, United States - Buoy 2 MA122 | ecosystem: Environmental > Aquatic > Freshwater > Lake > Lake biofilm | place: USA...
ATATCAACTGAACAAGTCGATGGAAGCGGCGGCGTTTGCAACGGGCAAGTACCGCGACGCCGTTAAGGATCAAAACGCAAACCTTGACCTGAGCATTCAAATCAAGAGCGCCGAGAACCGCATCGTAATCGCCGGTTTGCAAGCGAAGCTCGAAGAAGCTCGTTCGGCCGAACGGATTGCTCGGCTCAAGGGGGATGAAGTTGCCGCGACACGCGCCGTCATTGAACAGAAGAATCTCGAAGCACAGATCACGACGCTGACGGCTCGCGCCAAGGTCGAAGAGGTCGAAGCAACAATTCTGGCGATCAAGGCGAAACGTGACGAAGAAGAACGCACTGTCGGCTTGACGGAGGAAAAGCGAAAGGAATACGAGCTTCGCCTACTCAATGAGAAGGCAAAGTTGATCGAAGCCAAAGCAGGTGAAGCAAGCGTGAAGGCTATCGAAGCCGAGATCATCGCGATCCGCAATCTAACCAAAGCGAAGAAGGACTCGAACAGCGTGCCGCTTGTGTCTTCTTCTTCGGGCGGTCGCGGCTCCAACTCCAGCAGTGGCAGCGACTTGCGGGGTGGCGGCCTGAATCTCGGTCGCGGTTCTAACCTCGGAAGCCCCTCGCGTAATTCAACACCGAACGGCAGCGACACCGTACCCGGCGACCCCTACGGCCGAACCTACGATCAAGTGAACCGCTTGATGCAGCAGGGCGGGCCGGTCGATGCGAGCTACAACTTCCAAGTGCGCGAACGACTCAACCGGGGTGAATCGTTCAGCCCTGACGAGATTGCGGCCTTGCGCAACGGCTTGCAGGTTTCGTTGAGCAACCAAATGCTCGGTCGCAACTCTGCGGGCCTGACTTCGCTGGAGGGTATGCGCAGCGACGACGAGTGGGTTGAGGTCTTCCGCCGTGCCCTGGAACGCGCAGAGGGTGCAGCACAGGTTGCCAACAATCCCAGCGGCTTCGCAGGCGGCTCCTTCTTCGGCAACACCGGCCGTCGCGCCGGCCAACAGTCTCCGAGCCCGAGTTCGAGCGGTGGCGGTTACACCGTCAACGTGAACTTGAACGGCAGCATGACCAAGATCAACACCGCGTCACAATCCGACGCGGACGCGCTTGCCCGTTTGTTGGCGGGCTTGGGTAACGCAGCGAGCACTTCGACGGCTCGCGTTGGGGGATAAACGATGAGTATTTCTTTGGCTGACGGCGCAACCGTCCTCCAACTCAACCCGGACCTTTTCTGGACCGATGAGAACGCTTGGCACCCTGTTCAGCAGAGCGCCGAGCGAACGATCACAGGCGCGTTGATCGTGAGCGTCAATGCGCTGGTCGGTGGGCGGCCGATCACCTTGGAGCCCGAGGATGCCAATAGCGGCTGGATGACCCACGGGACCATCGAGCAACTGCGAAATTGGGCCGCAGTTCCCGGCAAGACATTGACCCTGACAATGCGCGGGGTTGCTCGAACCGTGATGTTCCGGCACCAAGACGGCGAAGCGGTGAACGCCTCGCCCGTTGTTCATTACAGCGATGTGGTTTCCGGTGACTACTACCGAGCCACGTTGCGATTCATGGAAGTAACCCCGTGACGATCAGCGCAGGCGACATCAAGCTCGTGAAGTCGGCGGTCATGAGTGACGTGCCGGAAGGCGGCGGCGCTCCGACCGCGAACATCATTCTCGACGGCACCAGCAACAGCATCTTCCCTGACATAAGCGAGATTGACCGCGCCGGTGGTCGCATCAATTTGCGCAAGGTTTTCGCAACGGTTCGCACGCCTGACACCGAGGGCTTTTACGGTGTCAACATCATCGTGGCCGAGCCGTTTGAAGACCCGCGTGTCAGCGCCACGCTGTTCACCACGCAGGACTTTTTCGACACCCGTGCCGAGGCCGCATCGCGCCTTGAGTCCTATTTGGCGAAGGGTGCCACCTACTCCGGCTACCTGTTCGGTGACCACATCGCCGGTCAGATGAGTGTGACGATCTTGCAGCGCGAGGAAGTGCCAGCGCCGGTCGTGGGTCAAACCCTGGTGCTCACCAAAAACATCGGCCTGTCGAACGAGGTCGTGCAGTACGTCCGAATCACTGGCGTCGAGACCTCGGTGCGCTCGTTCACCACGAACGAGACAGGTTCGCCCGTGACGTTCACGCGCTTGCAGTGTGTGCTGTCGATCAGCGATCAACTGCAAGACGACTTCCCGGGCTTCGATGCCAAATACCTCGACGCATCGCTGAACTACACCGGCAAGACCAAGGTTAACGAAACCATCGTGGCCGACGCAGCCCGCTACTACGGCATCGTGCCGTTGGAAGAAGCGGTGGCAGTGGGCGACTTTTCGGTGCAGGCAGAGGGCATCTTCACCCAGCTTGTGCCGAGCACGCGCATCGAAGTGCCGATTGCCGATGCGCGAATGAATCAGCAGTTGACCCCTCAGATCGCAACGAGCGCCAACATCAGTCTGTCGATCACGATGGGGTTCACGACCAGCAGCGCCATGTTCATCGGCGGTGCCATCGCGCCGAACACGCTGTCGATCAGCCGTTCGGGCACGACCATTACTGACAAGGGTGGTCTGCTGGTCAACGGTTCAACCCAGGTCGGCACCGTGGACTATGCGAACGGCGTGCTGACCTTGAGCACCGATGTCTTCGGCACAAGCGCAGGCACACACACGGTCGCGTACACCGCAGCCGCGTCACCGTCGCTCGTCAACCGCAGCCGCGCCGACAAGGTGACGGCTGAGACGCAACGCCTGTCTTATGTGACGAGCCTTGACCCGATCCCGGTGGCGGGATCGCTCTCTGTGAGCTTCCGCGCCCTTGGTCGCTGGTACGTCCTCAAGGACGATGGCTCTGGCGCACTGCGCGGCTCTGATTCGAGCGCAGGGGCCGGTACGCTGAACCGCACCACCGGCACGGTCTCGGTCACGCTTGGTGCTCTACCTGACGTGGGTACTGCGGTCGTCTACACCTGGGGCTCGCCAAGCAAGGTGCGCCCTGTGCCGCAGCCCACCGGCACCAGCGGGGGCGCTACCGATCCTGCCCCGCCGAGCACTGCCATCAACAACGGCCTGGGCCGCGTGTTGACCTTCCCGACCGCTCGGCCGATCAAGCCCGGTACGGTGTCGATCACTTGGAATGACGGCACGGCACGCAGCGCCACCGACAACTCGACACGCGGGCTTACTGGCGCGGCCAAGGGTAGCGTGGACTACGCGACCGGGAAGGTGTTTTGGCAACCGAATGTGCTGCCTCCGAAGGGCACCGTGGTCACGCTGACCATTGGCGAAGTTGCCGCCGTGGAAACCACGTCGCTGACCCTGACCGATGGTGGTGCGAACTGGACGGCCACGCTCGGTGCCGTGCAAGCCAACACCTTCAAAGCCTCGGCGCTTTTCAACTTCACGGTTGCAGGTCAACCTGCCTACAACAACACCGGCACGAACCGCGTTGCCAACATCTACGACAACGGCAGCGGCGTGCTGCTGTTCAAGTCAAACGGCATTGAATACACGGTCGGCACGATCACCTACGCAACCGGCGCAATCGCAATCAGCAAGACGGTCAACTCGGTGAGCGTCACCTACTCGTTCTACCAAGCGCAGTACGGTGCATCGGACATCATCACGCAGACAGCCGCGCAGAACATCAGTCTGACCAATCAACTCTCCTACATCAGCTACACCAACAGCACCAGCGATACGGCCCAGGTCACGAACATTACGCTTGACTACATGGAGTACCGTCTTGAGCAGCGGAACACATTTAGCTTTGGCGGTCTGTGGTCACCGGGTGATGCGTACTACCTCAAAGAGTTCACTGTCGGCACGAACAGGTATGTGGTCATTGGCGATCAAGTTCGACTGAACGTAGACCCAACCACGGGTGTCGGCACTTCCGCAGGCACCTACACCAACGGCATCGCCACCGTGACGGAGTGGGGTGCAGTCACGACCCCAATCGTCACCAACCCCGGTGCCGTTGTCGCCCCATCAAGCCCGCTGTACGACGCCGAAGTGGCGAACGCCACCTTCCGCACGGCGGTCTCTCCGCTGGTCAACAGCGGCTTCAACATCGCCGGGAACTGGATTGACGGTGTGGCCTTCAGCAGCACGGCCAACGCTGCGGGCATCATCAGCACCGGCAGTGCTGCGGTCGATGTGGACACTGACGGCTCGCGTGGCATCTTTGCCTACGTCGATTACGAGTCGGGCATCTGCGAGGTCTACTTCGGTCGTCGCACGCTGAAGAACCCTGCCACGAATCCGCTGGTCTACGACATCACGGCTCTCGGCATTGCCGGGGTCAGCACGATCCTGTTGGAACCCGTCGCCGCCGACACGCTGCGCTACAACGCAGTCGGCTACAGCTACCTGCCGCTCGACCCGGACATCCTCGGCCTGAACCCGGTGCGCCTGCCCGCTGACGGTCGAGTGCCTATCTTCCGTCCGGGTACTTTCGCGGTGCTTGGGCACACTGGCGAAATCACCGCCACGGTGACCAACGGGCAGACCGTCAACTGCGCACGCACGCGCCTCTCCCGCGTTCGCGTGATCGGTAACGATGGCAACGTCATCGACACCGGCTATACGACCGACCTCGACCTGGGTACGGTGACCTTCACCAACGTCACGGGTTACTCGCAGCCGGTGACGGTGCAGCACCGCATCGAGGACACGGTGCTGGTGAGTGATGCGCAGATCAGCGGCCAGATCACGTTCACTCGCCCGAGTACGCACATCTACCCGGTTCCTGGCAGCTACATCAGTAGCGCCCTGGTGGCCGGTGACGTGGCCGCACGCACCTCGATCACGTTCGACCAAGCGACGTGGAACAACACTTGGTCTGACGCAATCATCGGCTCCCCTGCCACCGGCACGTTCGATGACACGACCTACCCGATCACCGTCACGAACCTCGGTGCGCTGACTGAGCGTTGGGCCGTGGTGTTCACCAACACCACCAGCTTCAACGTCATCGGTGAGAACGTGGGTGTGATCGCCACGGGCAACACCGGCACGAACTGCGCACCGACGAACCCGGCCACGGGCCAGCCGTACTTCACGATCCCATCTGCGGGTTGGGGTCTGGGCTGGGCCACCGGCAACGTGCTGCGCTTCAACACGGTCGGCGCTGTGGTGCCTGTGTGGGTGGCTCGCACCATCTTGCAAGGGCCGGAGACCGTGCCTGACGACGACTTCACCATCTTGGTTCGCGGCGACGTGGATCGCCCGTAAAGGAAAGACATGCCCCTCGATACCACCGTCAAGATTTTCCACTCGGGAATGAGTGGTGCCCCAGTGCTCAGTGGCACGGCGGGCGCAATGATCGGCGTGCTCGACGCCTGCCTTGTCAACGGATGGGGTACGGCCACCGTCGATTCAGTCGTGATTGCAAGTGGCATCGCCACCGTGACTCGCGGTGCGGGTCACCCGTTCGAGGCCGACATGGTTTGCGAAATCGCAGGCGCGAGCGTTACGGGCGGGTCGCTAAACGGTCAACGCAAGGTGATGTCGGTCGTTAGCGCGACGCAATACACCATCGACGCTGAAGGCATCCCGAACCAAACGGCGACCGGCACGATCACGCACAAGGTCGCTCCCGCAGGTTGGGCCAAGGCGTTCAGCGGAACCAACCTCGCGGCTTACCGTTCGAGCGATGTCACCGGCTCGCGCTTCTACTGTCGCGTTGACGACACGGGCGCTCGAAACGCTCGCGTCCGTGGTTACGAAGCCATGACCGACATCAACACGGGCACTGGACTTTTCCCGACCGACGCCCAAGTCAACGGTGGGGTGTTTTGGGTTAAGTCAAACGCCGCTGACGCAACTCCGCGTCGATGGGTCGTTTTTGCAGATGCGAAGTTTTTCTACATCGCAGTCTCCCAAGCAAACTCACTTACTGCGATCAACTTCAGCCTGAGCGCGGCGTTCGGTGATCTGGCAGGGCGATCCGGCACGGATGTCTATGCGACTGTTTGTTTTGGGGCCGACAGCAGCCTTGAGGCCAGTACCCCGGGGTCTCAAAGCAACAACTATTTGCCAGTTCTTTCCAGCCCTGTCGGGCACATGGCGCTGGCAAGGGCACCATCTGGGTTGGGCGGTAGCGTCAACGGCGCTCGCCAGTATTTCCAATTCATGTCCCCGCTCGGGTCAGCCTACGAGTCTGGGGCGGCAACTAACGGGAACATCGCGTTTCCCAATACTTCGGACGGGGGGTTGTACCTAAGTCCGCTCGTAGCAACTTCAGGCACCACGACTGCGGGTGTTGGGCAGCTTCGTGGGCGATTCCCTGGTGCATTTTGCGTCCCTCAATTTGTCGGCAATTCGACATTCCCACACCTGAACACCATTGCCGGTGTGACAGGCTATGCAGGACGACGCTTCAGTGCCATCAACAGCGCCAGCGGTGTTACGTTCTTCGACGTGACTGGCCCTTGGGTGTAAGCGGTGAGTGACGCGCTGTTCAATGATGTTGGTGCGCAGCTTCGCTTTGACGAGGTGAATGGAGAGACTGCGTTCGTAGATAGCTCCCGCCATGCCGCCACGGTGTCGCGCTTCGGTGGCGTCGTGGCCTCGAATGCGCAATCAGTCTACGGCGGGACTTCGGCTCTTTTCCCAAACGACGCTGCGAGTAACTACCTGACGATTACCGGCTCGCAAATCGTCAACTCAAGCGCCGAGATGACTATGGAGGCGTGGGTCTACCCATTGGCTCTTGGGGCTGGCGGTTCAGAGGTCTGCTCGACCATGACCTCGGGGCAAACCGGGGGTGTTCGGTTTGGCATAAACAGCGACGGTAGCTTGTATTCGTTGTGGGCCTGGGTTGCTGGCGGGCCTGTGGTGTCGGCAGGTTCCGTTCCGCTAAATCAGTGGACTCACGTTTGTCTCGTCAACGAGCTTGTTGGGCCATCACAATTCAATCGTCGGTTTTTTGTCAACGGAAATCCGAGCGTTCACAGTCAGTATTCGGGTGGTGGAGTTGGTTCGCATACGACGCTAACGGTCGGCATGGGGTCTGACGGTCTGAGGAATTTCCGTGGGTACATGGACGACTTCCGCCTGACAGTCGGGCGGTGCCGCTATCGCGGAGGCGTGGCGTTTACGCCGCAGCGCACGGGCACGTTCTTTGAAATACCGAGCCTTTCAGCGCAGCCAGCGCCGACCCTGCTGGTGACCAGTCCTGTCGCCACGCCGAACTGGCGAACGGCACAAACCCCAGTCTTGGTTCGTGACGTACACGATGCAGGTTTCGGCCGCATCCTCGGCACCGTCAAAGAGAAGGGTGCGCCGACCAATTTGCCGCTGCGGCGGCGCGTGCGACTCATCCATGAGTTCACTGGGCGCTTGATCCGCGAGACGTGGAGCGACGCCGCTACCGGCAACTATGAGTTCGTCGGTATCGACCCGACTCAGCGGTACACGGTCGTCACCTACGACTACACCAACACCTACCGCGCCGTGGTCGCGGACAACCTGCTGCCGGAGGTCTACACACCATGACCGTCTCGATCACTCAACTGCACAACGAAGACCGACTTAACGGCACGTTGAGCAACCTCAATCGCGGCCCCGCCGCTGCCAAGTTGCGCATCTACGGTGCTCCGCGCCCAGCCAATGCGAGCGCAGCCGTTGGTGCTGCGACTCTGCTTGCCGAGTTCACTTTGGACGACCCCCCGGGTGCCGTGTCCTCGAACGAGTTGGTGCTGACCCCTGTGGACGACGCGCTCGTCCTCGCGGACGGCACCGCCGTATGGGCTCGCGGCATCAATGGTGACGGTGACGCATCGTTCGATTGCGACTGCTCAGACACCGCAGGCTCGGGCGAGGTCAAGCTGCAAACCGTGTCGCTGCTCTCCGGTGCGTCCGTGCGCCTGACCCTCGCCAAGTTCACCTGACATGGCGGCAACCGACCTCGTTTTTTCGCAATCACAGATTGCGACGCCGGGGCCGGTAGACCTTGTTTTTGGCGATGGTGAGGGTTCGATCCTCGTCAACATCGCCACAGCGAACATCGGGCTACCTGAGCTTGGGTTCTCGGCAGATGTCGAGTTCGTCAACGCAGCCACGGCTGTCGTTGCGCTGCCCACGCTCGGGTTCTCAGCGGTCGTCTGCCCGCCGAACGATGTAACGCTGAACGCGGCTATGCCCGTGCTGGGCTTCGTCGGTCGTGTCGCGGAGCCACTGGACGGCACCTTCGTCGCCGCCCTGCCTGGGCTGGGCTTCGCTGCGACGACGACTTACGACACCAACACCGAGCGCCCGGTCGTTGGGCACACGCGCCTGCCCCAGCAAGTCGCGCAGTCGTTGAACGCCGGGGCGCAATCGCCCCACAACGGCATCAACGGCGTGCGTCCTGGCCCAACGGTGCACCATCAGGTTGCGATGCCGCTGACAAGCTGGACACAGGCCGTACAGCCTGACAGCCTGGGGCCGCTGCGCTCGGCCAGCACACCCGGCCACCAAGAGGCCGACGACCTCCGCGTGAGCGCCAGGACGCTACACCAAGAGATGCTGCGGGATCGCCGCCCAGCCGTCACGACGCAAGCGCAAGAGGCTATCCGCCTGGGCCTGCGACCTATCACGACGCGGCACCAAGAGCGTTTCCGTGACCGTCGCCCGTCGCTCAACACCCGCGCTCAGACGGCGATGCCACTGTGGCTCCGCAATCAGGACTTGAGCGGGCGTGGAATTTCGATCCGCACTGTGCGTCGAACGCGAGCGCAAGAAGCGATGCGGCCACCGGCAGGGCGCTACACGCCTGTCAACCCGCCGATCCCCGGTAGCGACTGCTACACCCCGAGCCCACATCTGCTCTTTAAGGATGCCCCGGGTGGTTCGCATTTGCTGTTCATTTGCGACAATCACACCGATCCGTTGCCACCCGGTCAGGTGGTTGTTCCGATTCGGAGTGTTTACATCGTGCTCAATGACGTTTACCTAAAGCGTGTGGTCGGCAACGTCATGTTGCCCGCCACCAGCGTCAGCTTGAGCATCGACGTTGACTCGTGGACATGGGCGTTCAGCGCCACCCTGCCGAGCCAAGCGCAGGGCGACGTTGAGCCTGTCAGCGGCCAGCCGACCGAGCTTGAGGTCAACGTCAACGGCAGTCTGTACCGCGTGCTGGTGGAGCAAGTCAGCCGCGAGCGCACCTTCGGCTCCGACAGCATCCGCATCAACGGTCGCGGCAAGAGTGCGTTGCTTGCGGCACCGTATGCGCCGACCTTGACCTTCGCCAACGCCATCGAGCGCACGGCGCAGCAGTTGATGGCCGACGTGCTGACGTTCAACGGCGTGCCGCTCGGTTGGGACATCGACTGGCAGTTGGAAGACTGGCTCGTGCCCGCCGAAACATTTGCCGTCCAAGGCAGCTACATGGACGCGCTCAACACCATCGTCGGTGCGGCTGGCGCGTACCTGCGCCCCCACCCGGTCAGCCAGGAACTCAGCGCGCTGCTGCGCTACCCGGTCGCGCCCTGGGCCTGGGGTTCGGTCACACCGGACTTCGAGTTGCCGAGCGCCGTGATGCTGCGCGAGGGGATCGAGTGGCGCACGCGCCCCGACTACAACCGCGTGTTCGTCAGCGGCCAACAGACCGGCGTACTTGGCCGAGTCACGCGCAGTGGCACTGCCGGCGACTTGCTGGCCCCGATGGTCACGGACCCACTCATCACCAGCCCCATCGCTGCACGCCAACGCGGCACCGCCATCCTGGCCGACACCGGACGCCAAGCCATCGTGAACTTGAGCCTGCCCGTGCTGGCCGAAACCGGCGTCATCGAGCCCGGGAAGTTCGTGCGCTACGTGGACGGCGCGACGACACGCCTGGGTATCACGCGGGCCGTCAGCGTCAGCTTCGGGGCAGGGGCCACCGACTTGCGACAGCAGATCACCGTGGAGACGCACCTGTGAGCTACAACCCGTACACCAAGCTGCTTGGCCTACTGCCGCAGCGGCCACTACAAGTCGGCAACGTCATCGCCGTGGACAACGGCGTCTGCACCATCGAACTCCCTGGCGGCGGTCGCGACTCTGCTCGCGGCGAAGCCATTCTCAACGACCGTGTGTTTTTCCGAGATGGCGTCATCGAGGGGCCGGCACCCGATCTCACCTTCGAGGACATCACCGTATGAAGCCAATGACCGCCCCCGAGATCGCCCGCGCCTGCGGGGCACTGCCGGCCGACGCGCTGCTGTATGGCGAGGCCCTGAACGAAGCGATGGCGCGCTACGACATCAACACCAAGCAGCGCCGCGCCGCCTTCCTGGCGACCGTGGCAGTGGAGTCGGCCTATCTGTCCAAGGTGCAAGAGGGTCTGTTCTACCGCGACCCCGCGAGGCTCGTGGCGATCTTCCCTCGCGCATTCAAGACCGTCGAGGCCGCACAGCCCTACACCAAGAACCCGCACGCACTGAGCAAGCTGCTGTACGAGGGTTACCACGGGCGCGGATTGATCCAGCTAACTTGGCAGAAAAACTACGAGGCGTTCGGCAAGGCGGTCGGCATGGACTTCGTGCAGACGCCTGACTTGCTGGTCAATCCAAAGTGGGCCGCTCTGTCGGCGGGCTGGTTCTGGAAGACCAACGGTTGCAACGAACTCGCCGACCGGGGTGACATGGACGCCATCACCCGCGTGGTGAACGGCCCGAAGAAGCTCCACCTCGCCGAGCGTGTGGCGAGCTACGACAAGGCGATGCAATGGTTGGCCTGATCGACCTCATCCCGCGCCCGGTTCTGCTGGCGCTGTGCTTGATCCTGGGTGCCGGTTGGGCCTACTCAGCCGGTAAAGCCCACCGCCTCGAACTCACCGTCGCGGAACTGCGCACGCAAGCCGCCGAGGCCGAAAGCCAAGCCGCCCAGGAACGCGCCGCCCGCATCGCCAAGGTGCTCGAACACGAGCGCGCCCTGGCCGAACGTGAACGCCAACATGCCGCCCAACTTCAGGGGATCGAAAATGACCACGCCAAACAAACTGCTGTCGCCCAAGCTCGTGCTGCTGCTGACGCTGCTGCTCTTGACCGGCTGCGCAAGCAAATCGCCGCCTTCACCGCCCGAGGTGGCGCGCTCGGCGATCCTACCGCCGCTCCCGCCGAGCGTTACGCAGATCGACTCGAAGCCATCGGAATCCTATACGCGGAAAGTCTCGACCTACTTGTCGAAGGCCGAGGGATCATTGAACGGCGCGACATCGAAGTGAAGAGGCTGGTCGATCAGCTATACGCCGACCGCGCTTTGTGCGACGCACGGGTGACAAGCGCCGCAGCGCCTTGATTTCTAAAGGGGGCGAACGGCCTGCAAAGCCGTGTACGTCGGTTCGATTCCGGCTCGCGCCTCCAACGAATCAATGACTTAGCGTTGGATTCTTGGATAACCTGGGTGCCAGGGGTATCCAAGCGGGTTTGACACCACCCCGAACGGGTGGCAATGTCACCACGAGGTCTTCGCTGTAGACCCAATCCCGGCCGAACTTCGCGCCGGGGATGATGTGGGGTGTCTTCTCGCGCACCGTGTCGGCCGAGCAGTGCAGCATTTCGGCCACTTGCTCGGGGGTGAGGATGCGGCTCATCGACGCCCCCGGCCGCGCGTCTCGCGCTTCCACTGAGCGCCCTTGGGGCGAGTGAATGTCATAGCGCAGTTGTCCGCAGCCACGGGAGCCTCAACGAACGTCAGTCGGCCGTCTGCGGCAACAGTCGCAGTCGTCCCGGTCGGAAGCTCGTACTCCATGAGAAGTTGCCCCTGTGCCGTGTCCGTGGGGCTTTGCGGGAGTGGGCCGCTGAACAGGCGAAGGATTGGTCCCCGCATCACGACCCACGCATCAGCGCCCGCCGCAGCGCCTCGTCGTACTCGTTGCGGCAGTCAGCGTCGCACCAGCGCATCGGCTCAGGGATGCGCTCGGAGCACCAATGGCAGTGACCATTGGCCTCGGGGCCGACCGGGCGCTTGGTAGCGGCCATGCGTGCGGGCGCTTCCAACTCGTCGCGCTCCATTGTCTTGTCGATCTCGTCAGCCATGTTGCACTGCTTGTTGCGTTTCGTTGGCGCGGAATTTAGCACCGTCGATAGCGTCGCGAATCGTGTGCGCGACGCAGACGTGCGTGTACCGCTCACCCTCAACGAGCGTCCACCAATCCTTGTCGCCGAGCCGCGTGTACGCGAGGTTCAGGTTCGCGCCTTCGAGGAAGTCGATGCGGCCCTTGTCCTCGCACTCTTGCGGCGGCGCAAGCTCGTCGCGGTATCGCGCCATCTGCAAGATTGCGCAGAAGGCGAAGCCGAGCGTGGCACCGAGGATCAGCAGGCCAATGGTTTGTAGGTACGGCACGGTCATGCTCCCTTGAGGTTTTCCATTTCAATCAGAAGGTCGATGTAGTGCTTCGCCTTCTCCAAGTCCTTCACGCCGCCCTTCTCGCGCCAACGGCACAGGTACTTGATCGCGTTTCCTTCGGGAAAGCCGATGCCGTTGCGGTGGATGAACTCGACCGGCTGGATGACGAAGTTCTTGTAGTGCGAGCCGGCAATCTGGATGCTCAGAGCCGAGTTGGAACGAGGCGAGTCGTCCATCGGTGCGGGCAGCGAGTTGCGAAAGGTCTCGGCGTCGCTTGCGAGGTCGGGCACGGGCGGCGCGACGCTCGGCCAGTCGCTCTTGCGGCGCAGCGGGCCGCTGATCTGAGCCATCGGGTCTCGGGTTGTGCGCCGATCACCCGGCTTGCTCTCAAGACCGACGAGGTGCATCAGGTCGTTCGCGCCCTCGTCGTCGTTGGCGAACTCGTTGCCCGTCTGCGTCACGCTGCCGATCCCGGCGTCGTCCTCGTTCTTCAGGGTCCAGGGGAACAGCTCGCTGCTCGGGTTGTGCTCGATCAGCACTTGCTCACCCGAGCGCGTGACCCAAATCTGGCCGGCTTCGATCTCCACTTTCTCAAATGCCATGTTGTCCTCCACAGGTGTTTGGCAAAACAATACTATCGCAAACGCTAAAAAACTTCCACAAGGGTTTACCCCCGTTGGCGGCGTACCTTCATCGCTTCCTTGAAGGCGTCCTGCAAGCTCATCTTCTTTCGCAGACGCGGCAGCACGGCGAGTTCTTCAACCGTGTCGCGAGCCACGAGCCGGTATCGGAAGACGCTGCGGTTCAGGCCGGCTTGGTACTGGCGCGTGGGGCCGATCCGCTCGATGACTTGCTCGTCAAATTCGAGGTTGTAGTTGCTGGCGAAGTCCACGAGGATGCGCCCGCCGTGCTGCAAGTTCAGGCCGTGGCCGGCGCTGGCCGGGTGAACGAGCAGCATAGGGATGCGGCCCTCATTCCACTTGTCCTCGGCCTTCGGGTCGTCGTTGATGTAGACGGCCTTGGGGAACGCCTTCTTGAGTCGTTCGAGGTCAGCTTTGTGGTAGTAGGCCACCAGCAGCGACTCGCCGTTGGTCTCTTCCTTCAGCGACTTCAGGGCTTCGATCTTCTCGTCGTGAATCTCGGCCCAAGCCTTCGTCTCGCGGTCGTGGATGATCGTGCCGCTGGCGATCTGCAAGAGCTTCTGCGTCTTGCTGCCGGCCGCGAAGACTTCGACCTCGTGGCCGCTCTCCAACTCGGCGAACCACTCCTTCTCCATCTCGTTGTAGACGCGCCGAGCCTTGGGCGGAAGGTCGATGAACACCTCGCGCTCGATCACCTTTTCAAGCGGGAACCAATCCTTCGCGTCCACCGTAATCGAGCAGTCGCGCATCAGCGCCTCGATCTCGGCCTTCGCGTAGCGCAGGGGTTCGATCTGCGAGTAGCCGTCGCCCCCTGGCACAGCGCGGAACCACCGCTCTGCGAACGCGCTGAAGCTGCTACCGAGACGCCGGCCCTTGTCGATGAACCACTGCTGCCCCCACAAGTCTTGCAGGCCGTTGGGTGCGGGGGAGCCGGTCGCGTTCAGCCAGTAACGCACATGCTTGTGGGCCACGGTGGCGAGTGCCTTGGAGCGTGTCGAACCCTGACCCACCAAGAACTCGGGGCCGAGCGTGCCGTCGCTGCGCCTCTTGCGCTGTAGCGAGACCCGCAGACCTTTCAGGCGCGTGCTCTCGTCCGAGGCCACCATGTCGAAAGGCCAGTGCTCACCGTACTTCTCGACGAGCCAGGGGATGTTGTCGTAGTTGATCGTGGTGATGTCTGCGCGCTGCCGCAGCGCGGCCAGCCGCTCGCTCTCGGTGCCAAGCGCCGTAGCGACCGACAGGTGGCCGAAGGACTCGTGCCACTTGGGCACTTCCCGGGGCCATGTGGTCTGCGCTACGCGCTTTGGGGCCAGCACCAGCAGGCGCTTGGCCTCACCCATCAAGCGGCGGCTCTCGAAGATGTCGAGGATCGCGCTCGTCTTCCCCATGCCTGGGCTCGCGAACAGGTTGCAGCGGTCGCGCTCAAGCGCGAACTGCCGCATGAGTTCTTGGTAGGGGCGTGGGGTGAAGATCATTTGTCAGTTAGGTTCGTCCAGCGCGATCCGGCCTTGATTTTGCGAATGGTCCGATCAGTCACGCCGTACTTACTTGACAGAACTTTGGCCGAATCGTTGCTGGTGCGAATGGCACGAACTTCAGACTCGGACAATCGGGCAGCATGGTGCCGCTCACCGGATCGAGGGTTTAGGAGACCTCGCGCTTTGGCGTCCGCAAAGTTGGTCGCGGCTGAACCCAAATACAAGTGCTTCGGATTGCCGCACTTCTTGTTGTCGCAACGGTGGCAAACGAGTTTCCCACCTGCACCAACACTCTGCTTGTCCAAAGTTGAGAGGATGCCCGACAGGTATGCCGACAGACGATGCGCGAGCAACTGTTTACCTTGATATTTGACCTGCCCGTAACCCGTTCGGAGAAGAGAGCCTTGCCAGTTCCAACAACCATCTGGGGCTACTTCAAACTTAGCCCAAAAATCCGACTCAGACGACTTCTTCATACGAACGAGTCCAAGTTTGGAGGCGTGTAGTCCTTGCCTTTGGCGATCTTGCCGTTGGCGTCGAAGACCGGGTGCCCGTCAATGAACTTCGACCAATTACTGCGGTTGACTTCGGACAGCGCACCAGCGATGTCGAGGCCGAACATGTGGGCAACGCCCACGGCCGTGACGATCTGATCGCAGAGCGCGTCGAGCAGTTCTTTGCGGTCTACGTGGTTAGCACCGACAGTGAACTCTCGCTTGTAGTTGTCGGCAAGTGCCCCGAGGTCGATGCTGTGACTGTCGATTGCGACCAGCATCTCGCTGACTTCCTCGAAGTGGACGCCCAACTGAACGGCGCGATTCTTGTCGGTGGGCTCGGGTACGGCACGCTCGAACCACAGCTTGATGATCGAAATGTCGGCAGAGATCGGGTTGCTCATGTCTTGCTTTCAGGGAGTGGGAAGTAGAAGTCGATC
>Ga0315906_10005857_pt1 | contig 15365 bp, 17 predicted proteins | sample LakEriMetagenome_4_FD_203526 | JGI IMG/M metagenome (GOLD analysis project Ga0315906, IMG submission 203526) | Freshwater fungal communities from buoy surface, Lake Erie, Ohio, United States - Buoy 2 MA122 | ecosystem: Environmental > Aquatic > Freshwater > Lake > Lake biofilm | place: USA...
ACGGCAAAACCGTGGCGGGGGGGCGCCGTGTGCAGACTGCCAGTCTGCACCTACAAGCTGACGTGGCGTTGAAGCCTGTAGCCGCAGAGTGGCACTCTGCGAAATGCGGGCCGCTGTCATCAGAGGCAGCTGCCGCCGCCGGGGAGCCGCTTGCGCAGAAAATTCATCCGCTTCTCCAGCGGGAGCGCCAGCCGACGGCGGATCAGCTCGTCGAGCTGCTTGTCCGACTCCTTCGACAAAGCGGCGAGTGTCTGCGCACGAGTCGCCGCCAGCTTTTTACCTGCCGGTGTATGTCGTCGTTTCATCGCGAGCCCCGCTTCTTTCGTTTCGGAACCGGGGACTCGCCGCCAGCGCTCCGCCTCGTCTGTTCGAGGACCGGTAAAACGGCGAGGTCGCGATCGCGTCCGGCTGCCTGCTTGCTCGCGATGATGTCATCGAGCGAAGCGATCAGAAGCGGAAGGCCGCCGATCACCCGTTCCGTCGCGCGGGCCCGGACGCCCTCGAACGAGCGGATACCGTGGATCATCGGCATGAAGTCGGCCTGCAGGCCGAGGTCGTCGTTCACCACGCGGTAGAGCTTTGATACTGGATAGAAGGGTCGCAGGATCATGGCGTCGCAGTCTTTTGCCAGCTGCTTCAGCTTCGCCAGATTCGTGGTGGTTTCCCGGAACAGGAAATCGAAGTCGAGCGTGGTGACCGGGGCACCGTGCAGCGCCGCTGCGGCATTGCCGATGAGCACGGCCTCGAGTTTGCGGTCGCGCAGGGCGGCGAGCACACGCACGAGGAGGGGAGATGCGTCCATGGGGACAGGATACCGGCGGGAGCGGGTGCGGGAACGTAGGCCCGTTGCTTCGCAACGGGCAGAGACAGAGCCCGTCACGGAGTGACGGGCCTACGGGGGCAGAGACAGAGCCCGTCACGGAGTGACGGGCCTACGGGGGCAGAGACAGAGCCCGTCACGGAGTGACGGGCCTACGGGGGCGGTCAGGCGCCGCCGTCGATCGCGATCACCTGGCCGGTGATGAATGACGCCGCCGGGCTCGTGAGAAACTCCACCGCGCCCACCACGTCGGCCGGCTGGCCGAGGCGGCCGAGCGCCGTGCGGCGGGCGATGCGGGCACGGTTCTCGTCGGAAAGCGACGCCGAGAGCTCCGTCTCCAGAAACCCAGGCGCCACCGCATTGACCCGGATGCCCCGCGGGCCCAACTCACGGGCCAGATTGCGGGCGAAGCCCTCGAGGCCAGCCTTCGTGGCCGCGTAGACCGTCAGGCCCGGCGAACCCCGCGACGCGACCACGGAGGAGATGACCGTGATCGAGGGGCTGTAGGTCCGTTGCTCCGCAACGGACTGCCCGTCACGGAGTGACGGGCCTACTTGCACGAGCATTTGCCGCACGCACTCCCGGACAAACACGATCGAGCCCTTGAGGTTGACCGCGAGCATGTCGTCGATCGCCGCATCGCTCGTGACGGCCAGCACGCCCTCGTGGGCGATCGCCGCATTCGCGATGCAGTGGTCGATGCGGCCGAATCGGGCCGCCACCTCCTCGACGAAGCCGCGGATCGCGGCCGCGTCGGCGGCATCTACGCGGGCCGTGAGGAGCCGGTCGGCGTGGGCCGCGGCGAGGGCATCGAGCGCCGGCGAACCCGAGCGGGAGAACGTGGCGACCGCATCGCCGCGGGCCAGCAGCCGCTCGGCCAGGGCGAGGCCAAGGCCGCGTGAACCGCCGGAGATGAGAGTGGTGGGCATGATGTAGGCCCGTTGCTCCGCAACGGGCACTGAAGGCAGCCCGTCACGGAGTGACGGGCCTACGGGGGCAGCGGACTGCCCGTCACGGAGTGACGGGCCTACACGGAGTGTGCGGATTACGTTGCGGAAGGCTCGCGACAGTGCCTCAGGCGAACATCAAACGCCCACGCGGCGCCGGAATCGTCCGGCCCAGAGACTCCGCCGTCTCGATCCACTCACGGATGATGATCTCGGCATTGCGCAGCGCCTCCTCATAGGTCGCGCCATCAGCCGCGCAGCCAGCCAATTCGGGCACCTCGGCAATCACGGCCTGATCCTGTTCGCTCCAGTACAAGATGATTTCATAGCGAGGAGAATCCGTCATGATTCAGACTCCGGAGGATTTTCGGCTTCGACAAGGCCGTAGCTCGTAATGACCGACCGCACCTGCTTCACCTGGTAGGGCTTCGCTTTTCCATTTCGAGGCTGCAGATTGAGGATGTCCTCCACGCCTTCTCGACTGAAGATATGGTGGCTGCCTCGAACCCGTTCCTGAAAGCCCAGCCACTTGAGGATAGCCACAAGTTCACTGAATACGATATTTGAATCCGCATTGCCGCGCAGGAGTGAGTCGAGACTTTTGTCACGGCGAGTCATGGACTACCAGGCCGTTTACGGCCGGCTGCGGGGGGTTTTGCCGGCGGAGGTGGTGGCGATTTTCTTCACGATGTCGAGAATCCGCGGGACGCTCTGGGGTTCCAGCTGGTCGCGGCAGGCCGTGAGGGAGGCGGCTCGCACCTTCTCCGGCGTGGCGGCATCCGGCAGGGGATCGGCCAGCACGACCTCCGCCGCCACCAGCTCGCCGGTGATCGCGCTCGGCAACCCATAGACGCGGGCCTCCGCGACTCCCGGCACGCCGCGAAGGACCTCCTCCACGCGGTTCGGAAACACCTTCGCCCCGCCGACGATGATCACGTCGGTGCGGCGGCCCACGAACTCGTAGCGATCGCCCCGCCGCTCCACGAGATCCCCCGTGCCCACATCCGCGGTGTCACGCGAGAGCTGCACGAGCAATTCACCGTCGCGCCGCGTGGCCAGCCGCACGCCGCCCGGCAACGACTTGCCGAGCCAGTTGGCCGGAAACCCGGGCTTGCCGTCGGCCACGCGAAACACCTCGCCCAGCTCCGTGGTCGCATAGACCTGCGTGATCTTCGCCTGCGGATAGAAGGCCCGGGCGTCGTTCAAGAGCTGGGCATCGGCCGCCTCGCCGCCGAGCGTGATCCGATCGACCTGCCCGCGGCAGAGCACGCTGCGATCGGCCGACGTGAGCAGCCGCCGCAGAAGCGTGGGCGTGGCCGGCATCACCTGCACCGACTCGTTGACGAGCGCGAGGGCCACCACGTCGGGATCCCGCGACGCCGGCACCACCAGCCGGCCCCCCGTGAGCAATGCCTGCACCCACACCTGGATGCCCGCCCAGCGGGCCGAGTCGTAGACCATTAGCCAGCCGAGGCCGTGCCACTGGTCCGACAGCCGCGCGGCGGCCAGCACCGAATCCCAGGCGTGATCGACGAGCTTCGGCGGCCCGCTCGTGCCACTCGTGGCCACGATCACCGGCGGTGGCACCGAGTCGAGCTCGCCGCGGCGGCCCGACGGGACCGGCAGGGATAGGCCGTCGTCGATCGCAGCCCAGTCGTGCAGCTCGCCGGCGAGCGCCTGCGAATCGGGTGAGACGAATGCCAGCGGCACCCGCTGCCGGCCGCAGGCGGCCGTGATCACCGCCAGCGACTCGGGCCGCACCGCTCGGGCCACCACACCCACGGGCCGATTGGCCTCCAGATCGCCTTCGAGCTTCAGGACGGCCGCGGCTAGCGTGGAGTAGTCGATCGCCCGGCGGGCGTCGGTGCCGGCCTGGGCGACGATCGCGATGCGGTCGGGAAACTGCTTCGCGATCTCCGTGATCGCGACGGCGAGCCGCTCGGCGGCCGGGGCTGCGGCGAGATGATCGAGCAGCGTGTCGAGCGTGGCGTGCATGGCGATGTTTCTCTCAAGAGGCGAGGGCATCGGTGTAGATGGCGACGAGATCGGAGACGGTGCGGATTGACGGCCGCGGCGAGGCGGCGGGCCAGTTGCGAAACGGATCGACGCCCAGCGACCGCTCGAGGAGCACGATCGCCTGCGCGAGGTCGAGCGAATCGAGGCCGAGATCGGCGGCGAGCAGGTGCTGCGGCTCGATCGCATCGCGGCTGCGGCCCGTGTCGCGAAGCACGGTGCGGATGGCGTCGGCGACGGCGTCGGACGGACTCACGGTTGAAACTCTTGCATCGTGGCCGAGCCGGGCGCCGCCACGCCGCGGCCGGTGACGGCCTGAACGATCAATTGGAGCAGGGTGACCACAATGATCCAGCAATCGGCCAAAGGGGCATACCACCGCCCAAGAATTTCGACGTAGCGGGCGTCAAATTCCAGACGCGGCCCCCAGTCGAGGGCGTTTCGGCCATGAATCTGGGCCCAGCCGGTGAGCCCCGGCCGCACGAGCAGCCGCGTGGCCTGTCGCGGGGAATACCTGGCAACATAGCGAAGCGGGAGAGGACGCGGCCCCACGAGGCTCATCTCACCACGGACCACGCTCACCAGCTGCGGCAGCTCGTCGAGGCTCGTGGCCCGCAGGCACCGGCCGAAGAAGCCCAGCCGCTTCTCGTCGGGCAGGAGCCGGCCTGCGGCATCGACCCGCTCGGCCATCGAGCGAAACTTCACGACCTCGAACGGTTTGCCGTCGCAGCCGGCCCGCAGATCGCGATGGAAGACCGGCCGCCCGAGCACGATCCGCACGGCCAACGCGACCGCCGCCATCACGGGCGCGAGGAGCACCAGCAGCAGCGTCGCGGCCACGAGATCACAGACCCGCTTCAGCACCGCGGCATAGATGCCAGGCGGACGACTCCCGGCGGGGGCGATGAACGGCGCGGCGGGCATGGGTGACGACCTCCGCACGGCTACTGGCCGCTCGCCGACGGCAGTCCCACCAGCGTGCACCGCCGCTCGATCGCCCAGGCCAGGCCGCCCGCCATTGCGATCACGATGAGTGGCCCGCAGGCCCGCGCCGCATCCGGCAGCAGATCGTCCACCATCAGGATGCCGACGAGCCCGCCGACGGCCGCGAGCAACGCATACAACAGCGCCGCGCGCCCGTGTCCAATGCCACTGCGAATCAGACGATGAAACAGAAACTCGCGGTGGGGTTCGAACGGGTTCTTCCCGTGATAGACCCGCCGCAGCACCGACATGAACGGATCGAAGACATAGGGCCAGAGCGCCAGCACCATCGGGATGAACACGAGCGACCGCTGCGGCTCCGGAAAGGCCAGCGGCACCGCGGCCAGGTATGTGCCGAGAAAGGCACTGCCCACGTCGCCCATGAAAACGCGGGCCGGATTCCAGTTGAACACGAGGAATCCGCCCGCCGCCGCCGCCGCGAAGGCCGCCAGGAGCAGGGGCAGATGAATCTTCAGCTGCCAGCCGATCGCCGCCATCGCCACGCCCGCCGCCACGGCCCCGAGCGCGGCCATGCCGTCGGACCCATCCATGAAGTTGAAGGCGTTGGTCATCCCCACGACCCACAGCACCGTGAGCGGCCAGCCGATCCAGCCCAGTTCGAGCGTCGGCAGCCCCGGGATCGTGATCTTCGAGAGCGGCCCAAGCGCGGCCGTGATCGCCGCCGCCACGCCGATCTGGATGCAGAGCCGCAGCGAAGCTTTGAGCGGCTGGATGTCGTCGACGATCCCCACGCCAGCGATCACGAGGCAGGGCAGGATCACGCCGCCGAGAATCGCGAATGCCGCCGGCGGCCACCGCAGCGCCACCATGATCGAGGCCAGCGCCGTGGTGACCACGATCGCCAGGCCGCCGCCCCGAGCCGTGGGCAGCGCGTGGGCGCTGCGGCGATTCGGCAGATCGACCAGCCGCCACCGCGCGGCGAGGATGACCATCAGATCGACGAGCACCGCCGTGACCACGAACACCGCCAGCGCCGCCGCCGGCCAGAGCACCGCCTCGATCGAGTCGAACGAGGGGAACAGGTTGGGCTGTTCGTCGGGTTTCATACGCGGTCACGGATCACATGGGCCACCGATCTGGCCACGTCGGGCGTGACGTGTGCCCCCAGGGGGAGGGCCAGCGCCGTGGCCGCGAGGCGGTCGGTGATCGGCAGCGACTGCCCCGGCCTGACGAAGCGGCGAAACGCCTCCATCTGATGACAGGCCGGATCATAATACGCCCGGGTGTCGATGCCCGCATCCGCCAGGCGGCGGCGGACCGCGTCGCGGCTCGCGCCGAACCGCCCCGCGTCGATCGTGATCACGAAATCCTTCCAGCTGCTCGTGGCCCCCGGCGGAATCCGCTGCAGCCCGATGCCGGACAGGTCGGCCAGTGCGGCGACATACGCCTCGGCCGCGGCCCGGCGGCGGGCGGCAACTGCCGGCAATCGGGCCAGCGACGCCCGGGCGAGGATCGCGGAAATCTCGGGCAGCCGGCCGTTCAGCCCGGGCGCCGTGCAGCCGTACCGGCCATCGTTACCATATTCGCGGCCCACGCGGACCGCGTCGGCGAGGGCCGAATCGTTCGTGGCCACCAGGCCCCCTTCCCCCGCGACGACGAGCTTCGTGGGAGAGAGGCTGAAGATCTGCGCGAGGCCGCCGGCGCCGACCTGCACGCCCTGCACCTGCGTGCCGAGGCCGTGGGCGGCATCGACGAGCAACGGCACGCCCGCCTGGGCAGCCACCGTCTCGAGGGCGGAGATGTCGCAGGGGCAGCCGAACGTGTGGCAGGCCATGATCGCGGCCGTGCGGTCGGTGACCGCGGCGGCGGCCGCCGCCGGATCGAGCGTGAACGTGTGGGGATCGACCTCGACGAACACCGGCGTGAATCCGGCCCACACGACGGCGCCCGGGGCCGCGAGGAAGTTGAAGCTCGGGAGGATGATCTCGGTGCGGCCCTGGCGCGGCTCGAGCGCTTTGAGCACGAGGGCGACGCCAACCGTGCAGCTCGACACGCCGACGACATGCCGCACGCCGACCGTCGCCGCCGCCTCGGCCTCGAGCGCCGCCAGCTCCGGACCCTTCGTGAGCATGCCGCTCGACACGGCCCGCTCGATCGCCGCGCTCACCTCCGCGTAGGCCGGCACATCGGGCTGCACGAACGGCACCCGCCAGCCCGTCGTCATGCGCGTTGCTCCACTGGCTTGCCCGCCGGAGCCTCCACCGGCACGAGGCTGCTGCAATCCGATGAGACGATGTCCAAGAGCGCGTGGCCTGCCGCCTCGGGGGGGCCAGCCACCGCGCTCTTGAGGTCGCCCATCCACTGCCGCACCTCGTCGAGCGGCCGCGCGGCCCGCACCGCCCGGATCACGAGCGGGTGCGACGTGGCCTCCCGCCGCTCGTCCTCGAAGAACAGCTCCTCGTCGAGCTTTTCCCCGGGCCGCAGCCCGCAATACCTGATCCGCACCTGCTCCGTCGGCAGGTGCATCACGTAGGCCAGACTCGACACCAGGTCCACGATCCGGATCGGCTCGCCCATGTCGAGCACGAACGTGCCGCCACGGCCGGGCAGGGCGCCGGCCAGGAGCACCAGCTGCGCCGCCTCGGTGATCGTCATGAAATACCGCCGCACGTCTTCATGCGTGATCGTGATCGGCAGCCGCTTGGCCAGCTGCTCGGTGAAGATCGGCACCGCACTGCCGCTCGACCCGATCACGTTGCCGAACCGCACCGCCACGAATCGCGTGGTCGAGGTCTCGCCGAACGACTGCAGGAACCGCTCGGCCACGAGCTTCGACGCCCCCATCACGCTCGACGGATGAACGGCCTTGTCGGTGGAGAGGGCCACGAACGTGGACACGCGATGGGCGTCGGCCAGCTCGGCGAGCGAGGCGGTGGCCAGCGAGTTGTTTTCGATGGCCTCGACCGGGTGGGACTCCATCAACGGGACGTGCTTGAAGGCTGCCGCATGGATCACGATATCCGGCCGGTGGTCGGCGAACAGTCGCTCCGCCCGATCGACGTGGGAGATGTCGCAGAGCACCGGCACGAGGTCGGTGCCGCGGTGCACGGGCGACTGCACGAGCTCGTGGTGGATCGCGAACAGGCTCGCCTCCGACCGCTCGACGAGCACGATCCTCGTGGGAGCGAACCGCAGCAACTGGCGGCAGATCTCGGAGCCGATCGAGCCGCCGGCCCCCGTGACGAGCACCGTCTTATCCAGCAAAAACGGATAGACGTGGAGATCGTGGTCGTCGAGCCGTGCCTGCGGCCGGGAGAGCAGGTCGCGGAGCTCGATCGGGCGGACGACGACCGGCAGCACCATGGCGGGACGGCCGCCCGCCCCCAGCTCGGCATCGGCCACGTTCTCCGCGATCGAGACCCGCACGTCGATCTCCGCGCAGGCGTCGCACAGCTCCCGCAGCCGCGCGCCATAGATCGCCCCCTCGCGGATCACGATCTCCGAGGCTCGCAGCCGCTGGGCACATGCCGCAGCCGTCGTCACGGGGCCGAGTACCCGCGCCCATCCGACGTTCACGCCGTAGGCGTCGGGATCGTCGTCGAGCAGCCCGGCCACGAAGTAGTTTTGGGCCTTCAGCTGGCCGAGCGATTCGGCCAGCCGCCTGCCGGCCGGGGAGGCGTCGATCACGAGCACCGTCCGTTGGTTCCCCACGCTGGTGCCCGGCATGATCTCCTCGTAGAGGCTGCGGGCGATGGCCTGCATGCCGCCCACGGCGAGGAGCGTGAAGGCCCAGTCGAGGAGGAGCACCGCCCGGGGGATCTGGATCCAGCCCGGGATGGAGCCGCTGAAATAGTTGAGGGCCACGAACACGAGCAGGCAGGTGGTGGCCGCCCGCAGGAGCCGGTTCAAGTCGGCGAACCGCGCGGCCCGCCAGGGCTTGTGGCAGAACCCACGCCAGTAGAAGACGAGCAGCTTCAGCCCGACGACGGCCACGATCGTGTTGAGGATCGCCTGGGCGTCGGAGCCCTTCAGCAGCAGCTCGCTGCGAATGAAGAACGCGGCGAGGTAGGTGAATTCGAAGATGAGTGCGAGCAGGGCCGTGACGACGATCGCCTCGCGGGTGGGCAGCCGCGTCCGCCACCACGCCTTGAGCCGTTCGAGGGCCGCTGACTTCAGTCGTGCGATCATTCAGGCTTCCGTTCCACTACATCGCTTCGAGGTCGATGTCTTCCAGTTCGATCGATGCACCCTGATTCAGGAACCGCACCGCCACGAGCAGCCGCTCCTCCCCCCGCCTGCGGATCACCATGCCCTCGAGGCCCTTGAGGGGCCCGCTCCGCACCCGAACCGGCTGCCCCGGTTCCAGCCGGGCCTCGGGCGTGAGCGGCTGATCGCTGTCGATGAGCCGCCGGATTGCCCGCAGGTCGCTGACAAGCATTCGCTCGTCGCCAGCCGGAATCCAGCGGGCGATCGTATTGGTGGCCAGCGCCGCCCGCCGCTGCTCGTCGTCCACGTGTGAGAAGACGTAGCCTGGGAAAAGCGGGACGTAGGAGGAGCGGGTTTTGCCCCCCGCCGATCGCAGCCGGCGCCGAATCGTCGGCCCGTAGAACGGAATGTGTGCCGCCTCGAGCTTCCGCATGAGGTCTTTCTCGCGGCGGGCGAGCGTGTAGAAGACGAGCCAGCGGGCAGACTCCGGACCCACGGCCTCCCCAGAGGCCGCGAGATCGAGCAGGTCGCTCGGATAGACATCGCACTGTTTGGGGAGAATGGGCACGCGGGGAGCTTTCGAGAACCCTCTCTGGAACCAAAGTTTACGCCCGTTTTTTCCCCAAGTCGCCCCTGCTGCCGTCGGGGCGGGGCGTTTTTCCGAAAACCGCCCCCGAAAGGCAGGCCTGGCAAAGTTTGCGGCCGAAATCTGCCGATACTCCCGATCGCAGCGACTATGCCGGTCGCATGGAGTGTGAGCATGGGCTGGTTTGCAACGAAGACGACCCGCACGACGGTGACGCTCGTGGCCCTGGCCGCGACGCTCTCGTCCGCTGGTTGCAGCTCCATCTACGGCCGGCCGCAACGGTCGCACTTCCAGCGGGTGTCGGAGCAGGCCAACTGCCCGCCGACCGACCCGAGCCGGATGCCCGCGAAGGAACTCGCCAAGGTGTCGCTGCCCGCCTACGTGATCGAACCGCCGGACATCCTGCTCGTGGACGCCCTCCGCGTGGTGCCCAAGCCGCCCTTCCGAATTCAGTCGTTCGATTCGCTGCAGGTGATCGTGGAGGGCACGCTGCTCGAGCAGCCCATCAACGGCATCTACGTGGTGGAGCCGGGGGGCATGCTCGACCTCGGCCCCTCCTACGGCAAGGTGATGGTGGGCAATCAGTCGCTCGAGGAGGCCCAGGACTCCATCTTCCGCCACTTGAAGCGGATTCTGCGTGAGCCGCAGGTGTCGCTGACCCTCGCCCAGGCCGCCGGCCAGCAGCAGATCGCCGGCGAGCACCTCGTGGGCCCCGACGGCACGATCAACCTCGGCACCTACGGCAGCGTCTACATCACGGGCCTGACGCTCAACGAGGCGAAGGCCAAGATCGAGCAGCACCTCGGCCAGTATCTCGACGCGCCGCTCGTGAGTGTGGACGTGTTTTCATACAACTCGAAGGTCTACTACGTGGTGACCGAGGGCGCGGGCTTCGGCGACAACGTCGCCCGCTTCCCCGTGACGGGCAACGAGACCGTGCTCGACGCGATCGCCCAGATCAACGGCCTCTCGAAGCTCTCCAGCAAGGATATCTGGATCGCCCGGCCGGCCCCCTCGGGCGTGGGCTGCGATCAGATCCTGCCCGTGGACATCGAATCGATCATGAAGGGGGGCGCGACCGCCACCAACTACCAGATCCTGCCGGGCGACCGCGTGTTCATCGCCCAGGATTCGTGGGTCGCCTTCGACAGCATCGTGGGCAAGGTCACGGCGCCCTTCGAGCGGATGTTCGGCTTCGCCATCCTCGGTGCCAGCACGGTGCGGACCTACACGGTGCCGTTCGGCACGTTCTTCTGCTGGACGGCCCGCGAGGCCTACGGCGTGGACGACCCGCGGTGGATGGTGTTCCAGGCCTGGATGCTCACCGAGGCTCCGAGCTGGCTGCAGACGGCCTATGCGGCCCACGGCCGCGATGTGGCCGCCTGGCTGCACGACAAGCCGCTGGCGAAGGCGGCTGTCCGGGCCGCGATGGAGATGGCGATCGCGGGCTACGAGCTGCCGGAGTGACCGGCTGATGGCCCGGGCCAGGTGAGTGCGGTAGAATTAGTGTGAATCCGCCTCGGAGGAACGATCATGTCCACCCGCTTTCTCGTCCGCACCGCAGGGCTGCTGCTGGTGATGATCCTGGCCGGCTCGGCTGGTGAGGCCCGGGCGCAAAACGGGCAGCTGCCGTTTTCCAACTCCAACACCTACCGTCGCCCGACCGTCAACCCCATGACGATGATGACGATGGGCGGCGGCGGCATGGGAGGCGGCGTGAATCCGCAGACGGGTGGCGTCAATCCGCTCGTCTACCAGCAGCTCATCCAGCCGCGATTCGATCAGGAGAGCCAGATCGTCGGGGGCCTGCAGCAGGCCCGGCAGATCAACAACCTGCAGAATCGCGTGCAGCAGATCCAGCGCGACACCAGCTCGCGGCAGGTCAACGAAAGCATCCGCGCGACCGGCCACTCGGCGACGTATCTGAACATGTCGCACTACTACCCCGGCGCCCGCTGACGCAGCGGCCGGCCTGTAGGTGCAGACTGGCAGTCTGCACACGGTCGCGAATCGCAGATTACCAATCTGCGGCTACAGTTAGGCCCGGTCGCGGCGTGACCGGGCCACGTGTCGCTACACTGCGTTCATGCGCCTCACGCTGATCCTCCTCGCCCTACTGCCGCTCGCCGCCCGGGCGGATGACGCTGATGCCCCCGGCCGCCCACGCATGCAGCAGCTCGCCCCTGCGGCGGCCGCCGGCGAACCGCCGGGGCCACACGAGCTCGTGGATGCCCGCACCGAGCTCCAGCGCCGCTTCCGCGACGAGTTCGCCACGATCTCAACACCCGCCGGAGCCAATGCCGCGGTGGCGGCACTCCTCGATGCCGCCGCCACCGAGCCCGACCGCCGACTCAAATGGCTGATGCTCGACGAGGCTCGCGAGCTGGCCGCCGATGCGGGAAACGCCACGGCCGTCTCCCGCGCGATCCAGATCGCGGCGGCCAGCTATGACTTCGACGCCGTGGCCGAGGAGCATCGCACGCTGAACGAGATCCCGCTCCGGCTGCTCGATCCGGCCCGGGCCGCCGCCCTTGCCGACGCCGCCGGCCGGCTCGCCGCGCGGGCGGAGACCGACGGCCGTCGCGACATGGCGACGTCGGCCCAGCTCCTCGCGATGCGGGGCTGGGAGCGGGCGGGCAACATCGCGGCCGCCCGCGCCGCGGCCGCGAAGGTGCGCGCGCTCGATCCCGGCCGCGAACCCGGACGCCGGTAGGCCCGTTGCGGAGCCGTAGGCCCGTTGCTCCGCAACGGGCTTTCCGCACAGCCCGTCACGGAGTGACGGGCCTACGGGGCCTCCGCGAGTTCCCTTACTCGTCGAACGGACGGCGGGGTTCGCGGGGCTGCTCGTCGGTGGACTGGGCCTCGCCTGCCGCCGGACCTGGGGCCGCGTCGAGCGTCTCCTCCTCGAGCTCCTGCCGCTCACGCCACGGCTTCTCCGCCGTGTAGCTGGCGAGCTCGCCCTTGAGCTGTTCCTTCACCTGCTCGGAATCCTCGCTCGCATCGACCGCCTTCTGGCTGAATTCGCGGGCCTTCGCGAAATCACCCGACTCCGCGTAGCCCGCCGCCAGCGTGCTGATGATGTGAGCCTCCTTCCACTCCGTGAGCTCGCACGCCTTTCGCGCCAACTCGATCGCCCGTGTGCCGTTGCGGATCGCATCGTCGGGCGACGTGGCCAGCAACCAGGCAAGATTGTTGAGCACACCCGTATCCTCGGGCTTGAGCCCATGGGCTTTTTCCAGATCCTCGAGCGCCGCCCGATGGTCGCCGATCGAGATCGCCGCGTCGCTGCGGCCGCGGCGGCTGGCGAAATGCTCCTCGTCGATCTCCAGGGCACGAGTGAACCGGCGGATCGCCTCCCGCGGCTGCTTGGCGGCCAGGTAGAGCATGCCCAGCTGGCTGACGACCACGGCGTCGTCGGCATTCCGCGCCGCCAGCCGCCGGAAATCCCGAATCGCGCTCGCGTAATCGTCGCGCTCCGCCGCGATCAGCCCGCGCAGCTCCAGGGCTGACGTGTTGTCGGGATCGTCGGAGAGCACCGTTTCAATGTCCGCCAACGCCTTCTCGGAATCGCCCGCCTGCTGGTGGATCCGGGCCCGGAGCACGAGGGCCGCAGGATTCCCCGGATCCAACTCGAGCGCACGATCGACGTCGGCGATCGCCTCGGGGTATTTCTCCTCCACGGCGAGCAGCCGGGATCGCTGCAGCAGCGGGCTGCTCGAATCGGGTTCGAGCTCGATCGCCCGGTCGAAGGCCCGCTTCGCCTCCTCCTGCTTGTCGCCCATCATGCAGGCCATGCCGAGGGCCTCGTGCAGCGCCCCGTCGTCCGGCTTCTCCTCGACGGCAACCAAAAGATCCTCGCGGGCCCGGTCGAACTTGTCTTCCATCAGGAAATGCAGGCCCCTGGTGCGACGAATCTCGACGTCGCGGGGGGCGAATTCGATCGCCTTCGCGTAGTGTTCCTCCTGCTTCGCCGTGTCGTCCTCCTCGAGGCCGGCCAGCACGATGTGGGCCTTGGCCATCTGGAGGCGATCATCGCCGAGCAGGTCGATCGCCTTCTCGGCGGCCTTCCTGGCCCGTTCGCGGTCGCCTCGCGGGAGCGATTCGAGGCGGGCGATCATCAGATGCGCCTGTCCGAGCTGCGGATCCCGCTCGACCACCTCGCCGAGATCGCGGAGGGCGAACGCCTTCATCCGCGGCCACTGCGGGTTGGGGGGCACGGCGTCGTAGATCGCATCCACGAGCATGCCGGCGCGGTCCACGAGCGTGCCGGTGTAGAGGTCGTCGGCGAATGTCTTCGACTCGGCGTCGAGGCCGAGCTCGACCGCCTTTTTGCAATGCTCGAGCACGCGGTCGTAGTCGTCGAGGTCGTCGGCCCCGAGCTTGGCGTCGATCGCCTTGTCGAGCTCTGCCTGCCCCGGCGACTCGGCGGACTGTTCCGGCTTCTCCTCGGCCCGCACCGCCCCGGCGGCCATCAGGGACACCAGGAGGAAGCCCACGGCGGAAGCCGGGAGATACCACGTCGCCGCACCACGTCGTCGCACCATCGCACTCCGCCTTCGTTCGATCGGAACCCTCGGAAACCAGCTGCAAAGTATGCGATAGAACCAGCGAAACATGCCACTGCATTTACAGCGGCGCGGGCAGGTCGCGGCGGGCGAAGATCACCGCCCCGATCATGTAGGCGACCAGCCCGATGCCGAGCAGCAGGCCGTCGTAGCGGGCCAGCAGCAGCCAGGCATCCGGACCGCCGCCTACGAGCCGCTGCGGCTCGTAGGCGTTGAAGACCGAGAGGTAGCCCACCCAGGCCAGCGATTGGCTCATGCGGCCCACGAGCTTCGCCAGGATGGAAAATACGTAGAAGCCGCACAGGATGCCGATCGTTCGCCAGCGGTGGCTGTCGGCCGCCGAGACGCAGGCCGTGATCCCCGCCATGCAGACCATCAGGCCGAAGACGTTGGCCGCCGCCGGCACGAAGCGAACGGGATCCACCTGGCCGGCCCAGGGGCCGAAGGTGATGGCCGTGAAGACCCCGCCGAGCAGCACGGCCACCAGCCCGGCCGCCGCCAGCGTGGTGGCGAGCGCCTGCGTGACGAACACGGCCACCCGGCCCACGGGCGCCGCCAGCACCATCTCCATCGTGCCGCGCTCGAGCTGCCCCGACACGGCGTCGCTGCCACGGGTGATCCCCCAGACGGTGGCGGCGAGCACCACCACCGGATCGACGAACGCGAGGGCCACGCGACCGACATGGGTGGCCACCTCCGAGAACGGCACGCCCGACAGCTTCTGCCACTCCGGCGGGATCGCCCGCAGCAGCACGTCCTGAAAGGCCGACATCTGGATCTGCGCCGAGAGCGTGATGTAGATCCAGGGAAACACGGCCCACAGCGCCGCCAGCGAGAGCACCAGCACCCGCTGGTCGCCCCAGGTCCGCTTCCAGATCGCGGTGTTGAAGATCATGGTGTGCCTGGTGGGGCGCGGTGAAAGCGGTCGTAGACCGCGCCGAGGCCGACCGGCTCGACCTGCATCTCCTCCAGCGGCAGCGTGGCCAGCCAGCCGAGCAGCGGCGCGAGCGAGTCGGCCGCCTCCAGCACGACCGTGCTCCCCGCATGCTCCGCCACCGTCACGTGCCCCGCCACCGCGGCCGGCACCCCGGCGAAGGGGCCCGCGAGCCGGGCCCTGATCCGATGGCTCCGCCGGAGATCGTGAATCGACTGCTCATGCACGAGCCGGCCCGCCCGCAGGATCGCCACGCGGTCGCACGTGGCCTCCACCTCGGAGAGCACGTGCGACGAGAAGATCACCGTGCGGCCCGCCGCCCGGGACTCGAGCACGAGGTCGAGCACTT
>Ga0315906_10005859_pt1 | contig 15364 bp, 21 predicted proteins | sample LakEriMetagenome_4_FD_203526 | JGI IMG/M metagenome (GOLD analysis project Ga0315906, IMG submission 203526) | Freshwater fungal communities from buoy surface, Lake Erie, Ohio, United States - Buoy 2 MA122 | ecosystem: Environmental > Aquatic > Freshwater > Lake > Lake biofilm | place: USA...
CTGCCAATAACTCCTAAATAAAGTTTAGTTAAATCGTAATTACCGAGAGTAATTTTACCAGCGGATAAACCGGAGCCTAAAATACCAACACGAGCTGCGCCGTTTTGATTGATATAGACATCTTGTGCGCCAAAGTAATTGTCACCTGCTACGGTAGCAGGTGCAGGTTGCGCTGTTGGATTGGGAAAGTAATAAATGGTCACAGTGTTATATTTACCCTATTAAATTTATGAAGATCTTACAGTCAAATCTAGAATATCAAAGTATCCAAGGCCAGTGTCATAGCAAATGTATATGGCAGCGTTGACATCGTCATAATAATAGTCGCCAGGTTTAAGATCACTTAAACTCAATCCGTTAGCAGCATCTGCATTGGTATACATCTTAGGAGCGGAAGTTGTTTGTAAAGAACCATCTGGAAACACAAGGCCAGTGATTCCAGTTCCATCTGTATAGGCAGGCATGCCCACACTTCCTATATAGAAATTCTTTGCTCTAACAGGTATCGCATCTCCTGCAGAATCTGTTATATCTAAACTGCCGTCGGCGTTTATTGAAATTACATTGCCGCCGAGATAGATGCTGTTGCCGCTTATATAAATTTCACCCCATGCAGCAGTGGGAGAACCCAAACTCTGTAGTCCATCGGTTGCAGGCACAATGCTATAGCCTGTTTCGATGGTGATAGTGCCGCTGCCATCACTTACCATCCCCGGAACAGCACTGCCGGTATAGCCAATACTGCCAGTGTAGCCAGTGTCACCAAATGATCCAGTATAACCAACTGATCCATCAACACCGGCTGATCCAGTGTAACCAACACTGCCAGTATAGCCAATATCACCTTGGCTACCAACAAAACCCGCACTACCAACAAAACCCGCACTACCAACAAAACCCGCACTACCGGTATAACCTATATCACCTTGGCTACCTGTGTAACCTTGACTTCCGCTGTATCCTATACTACCTGTATAGCCTTGGCTACCTGTGAAACCTAAATCGCCCTTACTACCTGAGAATCCGATCTCTCCTTGTTCTCCTTGGCTACCTGTATAGCCTTGGCTACCTGTGAAACCTAAATCGCCCTTACTACCTGAGAATCCGATCTCTCCTTGTTCTCCTTGGCTACCTGTATAGCCTTGGCTACCTGTATAGCCTTGGTCACCTCGACTACCGGTGAAGCCTTGGTCACCGGCTGGACCTGTGATGTTTCCTACATCAACCCAAATAGTCCCATTCCATATCCAAAGATGACCGGTATCTTCCGTAATGTATCCATCACCGATATCCCCAGTATATGGTGCCGGAAGAGATACATTATCTGCAACCGTTCCTAATAAAGTAACACTTGTTCCATCGGCCCCTCGGCTACCTACATAACCTACATCACCTTGACTACCTACATAACCAATATCACCTCGACTACCGGTATAGCCTATATCGCCTCGGCTACCTACATAACCTACATCACCTTGACTACCTACATAACCAATATCACCTCGACTACCGGTATAGCCTATATCGCCCCGACTACCTACATAACCTACATCACCTTGACTACCTACATAACCAATATCACCTCGACTACCGGTATAACCCTCACTACCAGTGTAACCAATATCTCCTTGGCTACCGCTGTAACCAACATCGCCTTGTGAGCCAGTATAACCAACATCACCCTGACTGCCTACAAATCCAATATCGCCTTGACTACCAACGAATCCAACATCGCCTTGTGAGCCAGTGTAACCTAAATCACCTTGGCTTCCTACAAATCCAACATCACCTTGAGATCCAGTAAATCCTGCACCTTGTGACCCGGTATAACCAACATTGCCTTGACTACCTGTGTAACCTTGAGGCGCTTGAACTACTCCTATATCGACCCATTGATCGCCGTCCCAAAGCCAAAAATTTCCAGTATTCTGAACAACTAGCGTGTCTCCAACAGCACCTTGGTACGCAACATCTAGATCAGATTGTAATGGCACACTGCCAATTACATTTAAACTAACTCCATTTCCACCCGTGCCTTGCGCATATATAGGAAGGCCGCCAGGAGTAATCCCGTCGCTTAATCTCAATTCTCCCGTGTCGACATTGAAGAAGATACTACCTTCGTCGCCGATGTATTCTGCAATTTCGCTCTTGACTAAACCTGCTTTTATCTTTCGAAAGAATGCCATTTTCGCTCCTGGCTATTCTTATCTAGTAAAAGGGCTTCTTCTTGGACTTAATGGAGGTGCCGGTTCTGATTCGTCTTGTGTTAAGTCGTTTATTACCGGACTTGATTTACCTACGGCAGCTTTTTTCAGTTCTATATCTTGTTGCAATGGAGGAACCATAGTTGGATTAAGATCTAGCTCTTGAGGATCTTTGGCATCCTCATCACCTGCCATGTCGATTTCAGGATCACCGTCACCGTTGATCTTGATAGTAATTGGCACGTTAATTACAAATTCTCTTGCTCTCATAATATTATTTATCGTTAATTGGAGGCCAATTTTCGGCGCTTTCTACTTCACTAAAATCTAACAGAATCCATTGATTTCTTTTTAAGTTCCAGCACCACATATGATACTCGTCCTCGTATTCGTAGGGTTTAGTGTTAATGTCGCAAAACTCTGGATTTAAAGTAAGCAACATTACAGATTTTATGCTTTCATTGCTGGTATTATTTTTCAACTCAACCAGCAATATTTCTTCTTCTAAAACACTTGGCATAACTTTTGCCAGCATTTCATAACTGTCGGGTAAATTAATTTCTTCCATACAGTATTTAACGCAGGAAATTGTTCAGGATAAAAAAGCGGGTTTCCCCGCTTTTTTAAGCTTGTGCTTCTGTCCAAGAAATTCTGCTGGCAATAGCATAGTTTTCTGAACCAATATTCCTAGCACTGATCAACAAAACATCAGGTCCGTTTGGAAAACACCAGTTGGGATTAGATCCGTCACCGCTAATTATACTAGTTCCCAGATCTCTAACATCAGTAAGTTCGATGTTGGTATTGTTAAACTGTCTAGTTCCGCCGCCGAATTCAGTATAAGTGCCAAAAATTCTATCTCCGCCGGTAAAGGCTCCAGTAGCAGCAGTATTAGAGCCTGTACTGCCAGAACCGTTAAAATAGTACACTTGTGCAAGACTTCCTGAACCTACTGTACTTGTTTGCCAGTTCGATGCAGATGTCCAACCTCCGCCCGTGATAGTAGCAGGATTTAAAATACCTTCAATCAAGAATGTACCTTGACTGTAAATGCTCAGTTCTTTTAGGGTTAGTTGCATACGATTAACCAGTTCACGAATGCCATAATTACGTCCAGTGCCTGAATCTACGCTTGGTGAAATTCTAATCATTAGCAATGGACGTTGTTCGCCTTGTGCTACAGTTAAGTATCGTAACATACCAGCAGTAAATCTAATTTCTTTGTCAACATCATATCTACCATCCATGATAACTGACACACCCCAATGGCTTACCACAGGAGCACAATCATTATAGGCATATTGTACGCTGACCTGTTCAACTCCTAGACCACCAACACCTACATCTGGTGTAAAGGTATATGTACCTACACCTCCTCTTGTTGGAATACCAGTGGCAGTAAATGTTCCAGTAAAATCAACACCTGCTGTTGTATAACTGGTTCTTCTGGTTAAACCAGTTAGCGGATAACCTCTAGCTGTAGAGTTGTACGCTCCTTTGCCAGTATATCTAACAAGTTCAGCATTAGTTGTATCTTGAACAAATACATAACCTTCGCTTGGCCAAAATTCTGCATCTTCTACATACAATGTTGTATCACCGGATTGCAATGCACTACCTCTTGTGCCTACGGCACCCGCAACTAGTCTACTGTTGTATCCATAGTTTGCAACTTCAAATCTTGCAGGTAAGTTACCGCTGCGCATGTAAGCTGAAGTATTGATGTTGTTGTTGGCAACTTTATGACAGTAAACAATGTCCCCCATAGGGCCACGGAATCCATAACGTATAAATCCAGCACCGTACCATGTGTAGTCGATGTAGGCCATTTGCATTTTACCAACATCAAGAGTATATCCGCTAGGTCCTGTTCCGTCCATCTTATCTAAATTCCATTTGCTCTGCGGGAAATAGAAATTTTGTGTTTTTAGATACTTTGCTTGAGTTGCCTGTGCTGTAGGTCCTCGATAAACAGGTTGGATTCTTAAATCAGTATCAGAAGTGATTTGAACAATTTCGTAACTTTGTCCTTTGATAACAATTTTATCACCTACGATTAACTGTTCTCTAAACCTGGTATTAGTTCCTGTAACAAGACCTGAGTTTTGTGTGCAAGTTACTTTTCCAAACATTTCTTTAATACTTTGACGTCTTGCAGCAAACAGTGTTTGACCGTCATATTCAAAGTAGAAACCGTTTTGTTCATCGTACATGCCAGAACGAACAGTAGAACCCTTCCATGCTACGCAAGTAGCATAAAGTTCTACACCGCCTGGTGCAATATCTACGAACCCGCTGTCGGCAGTCATTGACACTGTAAATTCTTTTGTGCTGACAATTCCAGTTACAGGAAAAGTTCCGTTGTAAGGGTTTGATCCCGATCCTACTCTGATACCTTCTAATCTTACACTTGCACCAACTTGCATTATGTGATCCTGGAAAGTTTTAACGTTTACAGTTTTAGTTCCAGCACCTGAACTGCTGGCAACTAAGCTGTCTATATCAAAAGTAGGTGTAAACTTAACACCAGTTGAGAACTGCATAGACTTACCAGACTGATAGCGGAAGTATCTACGAGTTTGACGAATAATCTGTACACCAATTAAGTTAGTGCCTGTAGTAATGGATACACCACCGTCTGTAGCTCTATGTTGAACGTAACCTTCGGGTCTTGTGTAAAGTCTAGCACTGCCCGGAATACTAACTGCACCTACAGTGTAAAACGGACTCGAAAATACCATAGTAGTTGGCGTTTCTAAAGTATGAACAGTCCAATTTCCGTTTGGGGGGTTAGTTGTCGAAGTCAATCCTAAAGTTGTGATTGCAGTTGCTGGCAATAGTCCATGAGGGTTAACAGTTGTAATTGTTACATCACTACCGTTGATAGTGACTGCACCAGATGTTGCACCTGTAAGGGTTGAGTTTAAGAAAATATCAGTACCGTTAATTTCAACAATGAGGGAGTTAGCTGGCACGTTGGCTGCAACAAGGTTAGTGTTGACATACACTTCTGTAACACTGTCTAACCTTACATGTCTACCACCGCTGGCATTACCTGCAAAAGAAACGTTACCACTTACGTTACCTGAGTTAGTGTTAGACAATGTAATTGTTGTACCGCTGATATCGGTGACATAAGCAGCGGCGTTAATACCTGTTCCTGAAACTTTTAAACCTTTGACAATACCTGCATTACTACCAACCGTAATTGTACTTTGTCCAATAATACCTGATCCTGTGGTTACTATGGTAGTAAACGGAGAAACGGTCGGTGTTGCTAATGCAACAGGTGCAGTAGTAACACTCTGCATAGGAATACCAGAAAAGTCGTATATGCCGCCGCCTGTTAAAGTTGTTAGACCAATATCAAAAATGCTACCGTTAACTTGTCCTTTTGCAAGATAAGTTAATGTTGTTCCGCTGGCAGTTTGTACAAAAAATGTTCCTTCTGCAAGTTGATTTGTAGTTTCATTAATTGAAATAACATCTCCAGCAACTAATCCGTGAGCAGTGCTGGTTGTTACAGTCATAGTAGAATAAGGACTAGCATTATTACCAACAACATCTGCAATATCAAAGGTGTTAGCTCCAGATCCTTTAGGGAATAAACTATGATAGTTCTGCACCATTGAAAGATTTTCCCATTTGCTGGGCTGTACAGAATATTCAAAATCCGTATCAATCATACTTTGCGGAGTAGACACACGCATCTTATCAACAGGATCTACCAGCACTTCAGAAGCACGAATTTTAACACTATCACGCATGTCTTCAACGTATACAAGTAATTTGTCTGAGCTTGAATGACTTGTAGTATCTAACTTTAGTGTTATTGTAGTAACACCTTCATAATTGTTTCCAATGTTAGTTAATTCTTCAGTTAGAGAATGTGTTACAGACACCGCGCCTCTAGTAGCATCTGCAAAGTTATAGATAATTTCGTTTCTAGTTGTATTTGTAATTAGTAAAATTCTATCAATATCTATTTTACCCATTAACTTTACTACACCTGTATTTGCTGCACCAGGAGTGTATGTATAGTTTGTAATTCTTGTTTTTGCCACTTTGTTTTTCCTTTATTAGACACCAAATACGATTCCAGCAACTAAAGACTGGATATCAACATATTGTTTTGTTGTGATTGAGTTTGCACTTGTTCCTTGAGCGCTGACAGTTGCGCCGCTGGCTGCAACAATGTTTACAACACCTGTGCCGTTGGTTGTAATGTCAATGTTTCCGTTTACACCGTCGTAAATTCTTACGCTGCCTGAGTTTGTTCCGGAGTTTGTATTTAAAATCAAATCTCCAGTTCCATTTGTTGTTAATGTTGCATTGGCATTTGAGTCACCAATTCTAACAGTATCCGAAGTTAGATAAACATCTCCTGTTCCGTTAGGAGCAAGTTCTATGTTTCCGTTGACTCCTTGTACAATCCTTACTGTTCCGCTGTTGGTACCTGAATTAGTTGTTAACAATAAGTCTTGAGTGCTGTTTGAAGTTAATTGCCCAGCAGCACTACCGCTACCTATAAATAGTGTTCCGCCTACACTTAGAGTAGAAAGAGATCCTAGTGCAGAAAAAACAATGGCTGCAGGTGTTAATTTTTTAGTTTCAGAAGAACTAACATCTGCGATTGGTAAAAAGTCGGCATTTGCGTCTACATCTATTTGGGCTAGTAAGTCTAACTCACTTATCTTACGATCTGGCATTGGAAATCTCCGGGTAAATCATATAGTATAATATTTAGCAATACTGCATTTAGTTTTTTAGGTTATATATAGATTGACTTTGATTACAAGAAAGTATACAATATAAATTATGCGTATAAAACCAGGAGAATCTTTTGAAAGTTGGGCAGCTCGTGTCCAACAGTATGAATACGGATATGCACTTCAAAGTATTGCAGAAGGGCATAATATTGACGAAGTATTTGAATCGATGGCTAAAAGAATACAACAAAAACTTATGCATCCTGTTATTGTTGCTCTTAAAAACAAACCTGTTGAGTTTGATTCTGAAGCCAGCAAAAAGGCCTACAAAGAGGCCTATTTGAATAAAAATGGTCCTAAATCAGACCATGTTAGTGAAGATTAATTACACCAGCTTTGTTTAGCATCACCGTAATATTCACGTGCCAGACCATTTTGAATTAGTCCTGCACGAACGCTTTGTCCGTTAACAATAATGTCGCCTAGTACACGACCTCCAAACTTGTCCCATGCATATAAGGTAACTTGAATCTTGCCGCCTTGTGAAATAAGCTGTGTAGTAAACTTGCTGGCCAACTGTGCTCGTTGGTTTTCTTGCGGGCACTGTGCTCTGTGGCCTTTCTCTGGAGTGTCGACTCCAAAGATGCGAACTGCTAACTCAGGCTTCAGCGGCGCTGGAAGAAAAGGTGCAGAGATAACAATAGTGTCACCGTCACTTACACGTAGAATCTGTGCATCGTAAGTTGCGCCTTTTGGTGTTTTCTGCGCTATAGCCAACATTGGCACAGCCAACAATAATAATAAAAGCTTTTTCATAATAGTCCTTAATAAGCTACTATTATTTATTAAAAACTATTGTTAACCCAACCTACTTTTTTGCCTTCAGCAATCCGACGATCATGTTCAGAAACAGAGCTAGGATAACGCCAAGCCCAACAAGCGACAAGTCCCATAAAAATTGCGGTACTGATAACTCCAATTGGTTTTACTCCTGTAAAGAACATGATGATTAAACTGGTAGTCATCATAGCAACCATGAAATATTTCATCTTTAACGGAAACACACGTTTCTCGCCCCAGTTAGTTAGGAATGGTCCAAACAGTTTGTGATTGTACAACCAATCGTGCATACGTTTATTGCCTTTGGCAAAGCAGTAAGCAGAAAACACAACAAAAGGACTATAGGGGATGCCTGGTGTGACAACCCCTATATAGGCTAATCCTAAACTGAAAAATCCCAATATGTTCCAAAACAATTTTTTCATAGATTCATGTATTCCAACCAGTTATTGTGCCGCACATGTATAGGCTGCTTCTTACGCTTGTTGACCAGTTCCCAAAAGTCAGGCTTATGAGGCTTAAACTTTGGTACGATCTTCTTGTTGTTACCTTTGTTGGCGTTACATGGGCCACAGGCGCAGACTGTGTTTTCAAACGTAGTCTTACCGCCGTGACTTGTTGGTACAACGTGATCAAGTGTACACTTGCTCTTTTCCAAATGATCACCGCAATAGGCACATTTGTAATTGTCGCGTAAAAACACATTAGATTTTGAATATCTAACAGTGGTCTTTGGCTTCATGTATTCAGTTAGCATCATAACGCTAGGCACAGGGGTTTCCCATGAGGCGCTATGAACTATCCAACCGTCGTGCCATTCCAGTACACGGGCCTTTTCCAAGACCATGTACTTGATAGCATCTTGCCAAGTTAGTGTGCTCAAAGGCAAGAAACTAACTGGCTGTGCATCGCTGTTTAATAGTAAAGTGTCGCTCATGATTATACTTCTGAGTTTCGTTTATAATATGCTATTATAAACTCAAAAAGTATTTATGCCAAGAGGTTTTGAGCGAATTCTGATCCGGCTAACTCAATAGACTCAGTCCATTGTGCCTGTGTTTGATAACCAAATACTATCTCGGGATTAGATGTAGCAGTTAACCAACTTTGATTGCGATCATAAGGAGGGTGGCCTTCTAGTTCGCCAGCTAACTGTCCTTTAGTCCAACCGCATAGTCCTACAAATATTCTCCATTTTAAAGGAGTGTAACCCATAGCCATTTTAGTTAATATTTCTTGGCTGGAACTAATACTAAAGTGTTTATTAATACACATCGTATTATCGCATACCCAATCATTAGTATGCAACATTGTTAATGCTTTTGCATTAACTGGTCCTCCAATATGTACCATACCTGGTAAATCTAAAATAGCATTGTTTTGTCTAGCAAATTCTTTAATTGACACTTGGCTTGGCTTGTTTAAAACAAGTCCAACACTTCCGTTGTTGTGATGTTCTGTTAACAGAACAACTGTCTTTTGAAAAAAGTTTCCCTTTACGCTGGGAGGAGCAATTAATAAGTTTCCTACTAAGTTTTTCATGCAAAGATTGTGCCGCCGATTTGTGTTCCGCCGTCTGCTTTAAGTTTATGTAAATATCCAATTGTTGTTCCAGGGCCGTATGCTCTTGGATCTGCCGCAGTAAATCTATATATATCCTTAGGAGCACTAGGTAGTATATTAATGGCTCCGTCTACAATCATACCAAGCTTTGCCTTTGATGGTCCCTGTACATACCACTTGCTGGGATTTCGGTCTTTTGGTGTACCAGTAACTGCTTGGAATTGATTTTCTTGGTTCAGTATATGGTTAACTGTCCTGCCGCCGCCGTAACCTTTACGTGTTCTATTTAAAATAACAGCCATGACATAAGCACATTCTTTAGTATTATTACTTGCTTCTGCACCAGTTGCCTTAACAAGATCAGTCCATTCGTCATCAGACATATTACGCCCTAAGAACTTTTCTGCTGACTGTCTTGCTTCACCTATCTTTTCGTTATCAAGTTTTACATTTGATGTGCTAGAAGCAGCGTCTACTTCTTTATTACCTTTTCCAGGTTTAACATCTGCTTCAGTGCTTTTTGTAAGTTTAGCAACTATATCAGGTTTTGTTTTTAAAACATTATTAAGAGCTAAAATAGTTTCGGGTCCTGGATCACCGTCAACTGCAATACCTGCAGCCTTTTGAAAATCTCTAATTGCTTTACTAGTTTCAGGGCCTCTAATTCCATCTACCCCGAATCTAGGTAAAGGGTAGCCTAGTGCAACTAAAGCCTTTTGCATGTCTGCTACTGCTGGCCCTCTGTTCTTATTAGGAAGAACAACCGCAAACTGAGTATCTGTTGGCTTGCCGCCGACAGGAGGAGTTTCAGGTCTTGTTGTTGAAGATCCGAATATTCTTCGAGTTTCGTCAGCAGCTTTCCTATAAACACCAAATTGATAATGTATACCATCGTTCTGCATTGGACTTCCGTCGTAGTCAATGACTTTAACACCTACTGCACTTTTAAGTGCATCTCGAACTTCTTTTTGGAAATCCCCAGCATAGTATTTTGTTTTCTTGTTATCGCCGCTAGGAAACAACATAAACACAATGTTAGCCACGCCTTGCGCTTTGACAGCGTTAACAACATTCATTACATCACCTACAATTTTACTTGCAGGAGGTAATTTTATTTTACCTTGACTAGTAAGGTTTTGCTTTACTACATCAGCTGTATCGTTAGCACCAACAGAAATTAACACGTTGGCACCTTTAGGGATTTTAACAATGTTTGCCAACATTTCACGGCCTACACCTCTGCCATGTGCGGCTGCTCCGTTGACTGCTAAATTGCGAGCACCATCTAACCCTGCTGTTGTTCCTACACCTCTTGCATGACTATCACCTACTGTGTAGAAATCATCAGTTTTGGCTTCTGTTAGTTTGAATTCGTTAAATCTCATTTACGTGTGCCCCAATCAGGAATCTTACCGCCGTATTTCTTTCCCTTGACTTTATGTCCGCCCATAGTCATGCGACTCTCTGGGTCTTTGCCCATCAAATGACTTTTATTACCTTCTCTAGCACGTAGTCCCTGGCTTTTGCAGCTGGCAAGGTTACTAGCACCTAGTTCTTTATTAGATTTAGCACTATTACACAATGCTCTGCTGGCTTTTTCGTCAATAGCACTTAGTTCTTCTTGGGTTACGAATTCGTCGATTTTCATAAGAGTATTTATCAAGCTTCTAAGTCAATCCATTCGTAAACGTTAAGCCACTGACGTTTGCCCACAGTTTCTTTTAAGTGTTTTAGATTAGCACAGGTGTTTTGGCGCCAGCGTTGTTTTTCGCTATCAGGCACTTCTATAGTGCGTATTTCTACACCTTCTTGTTCTGCAATATATTCAGCAATGTCTAAAAAGCTGTGCGGTAATCCTGAACCGCAGTTCCAAATGCCGCTGCCTACTACGGTATTCATAAAATCTGTATGCAAACGGCAAACATCACCTACCCATGTCCAGTCACGTTTAACATGCTCTGCATTTTCCCATACTTCTATGTAGCCCTCTTTGCGGGCTTGTTGGCGCCATTTGTAAATAGCATTAGCACGCCTGCCGCGAATGTGCATCCATTTACCGTATACATTAAAGTAACGGAATCCCTGTACTAGTATTGCAGGTTTCTGTTGGAACACCCAGCGATCGAATAGATACTTGCTCCATGCATAGGCTGTCTGCGGATGGCAAGGTGCATACTCACTAAAGTCTTTAGTATTGCCATAGACACTGCTAGAACTTGCATACTGTAGATGTACACCGTTTTCATTACATTCTTTAAACAATCGTTGACTAAATTCAAAGTTTTGATGCAGTACTTTATCTACATCTGTTTCAGTCATGTCGGCAATCGCACCCAAATGTATTACCCATTTATAACTTCTTACATCTGGAAAATCACTATCTCCCCATTCCCAACCGTCTACATGATAACCTTGTTGGTGTAACCAACTCATCATGTTTCTGCCGATAAAACCTTCATGACCTGTTACTAGCACTCTCATAATCACCTCGCTTAGGTATTTACGCTTTTATTTTTAAGGCAATAAAAAAGCCCCTTGCGGGGCTTTGACTTGAACTAGCTATTATTAAACAGCCATGCCCAATGCTTTTGCCATGTAGCCTAATGCTACGATTTCACGGCTTGGCTTGCCAAGTTCGTATTCTGTAACAGTAACACCGTTACCTGCGGTACGTGTGTTAGAGTAAACAGCATAACCATGCTGACGAATGCGGCTTGCTTCTGCGCTGATGTTTTTAATACCAAAACGCTTTTCTGCCTGTGCTGGAGTGATCTTCTCACCTTCGCAAAGTGCGTTAAAAAGCTTAAATGTTTTAGTGTCTTTGTTAATACGTTTCATAGTAGTTTCCTTTTAATAAAACTAGCTTACCAGTGCTAGTAAGTTTCTATTATATAATGTTTAAGATAAAAGGTCAAACAGAACGGTTAAGTTGTTTAGTTTTGTTTGCTCAAACCCATAGCTTCTGCTTGATCAGCAGGAATGTGTCCTGCAAAGTTTTGGCCGGGGAAACGTTGTCTTACCACTTCCAGTGCTTGATCCAATGTAGTGCCTTGTCCAAGGAACTCACCGTTGTCCTTGGCATACAAATAGAAAGATCCTTTTTCATTTTGAACTTCGATTTCTCTTACATCAGTCAAAGTCTCTGTATCGTTGTCAGCTTCTTTAGCTGTTTGATATTTTTTGAGAAGCTCTACCATTGTTTCTGGCTTTTCTAACATGCGATCTAGTATGTGCTTACTAGCACGAAACCAACCGGCCATGTAACCAAAAACAAATATCAAAAAGATGAGAAAAATATCCATTGCGGCTTTCTATATAGATTTAAAAGTTAATTATAATGTCAAATGGCAAAAATGTCAACTGCCTGTATTCCATTTTAGGGCCCAATAGGTATAGTCTCGGGCTTGCAGTCTAGCAGTGATCTTATATTTATAACCATATGATACTTGATCAACCATTCTATGCCAAATAGGTTGATCCACTGCATGTTGCATGATCCACTGTCCTTGTTCGCTCTCTTGCCATTTCCATAAGGGCTCGGCAGCATATAGATCAGGATCTTCTACATCACCCAATGTAAAAGTGTGAACTATAACTTCTTTTATTTCAACGATCTTGTCATCCACAATGTTAAACTGATTCTTCAGATTGGATAAGTTTGAGGAATATTTCATAGTTGTCCCGAGCCTTCCTGAGTCCCGGATATTTTTCGCATAGCTCATCTATTTTATCCTCTTCTGCTTTTTTCTTTTTGGCCCAATCTAAAATGGAAACAGCTTCTCCAGTCAGTTCAATATTGGCATAGCTCATATCCAATTGTTTCCACATGTTACCATCATTGACTTCCATACAGTTCATGTTGCTGTTGTAGCGCACCATGCCGGCACCTACTGCACCTGGACTGATGTAGGGATTGCTTGGGTGCCCGCCACTTACAGTGATATACTGGCCTCCGGTTAAACCTCTGATCATATTAACTCCATTGTAATAAAAAGAGATCAGCGTCTCTATCTTTTCTAAAATCCACGTAGGCCAAATCTCTCAGTACCCATCTGTCTCCTGCAGGTCCGTAATGTTTCTCTAGCCATTTAACTGGTGCATATGTAGGTCCTTTGGCACGTTGCTTTAGGTCGCCTAAGTATATTGTTCTCATCCTTCGTCTCCGCTCCATTTTAAAATAAACCAATCACGCTGGCTTTCTTTTCTGAAACTCCATAACACTTCAGTCATGCGTTGACCTACCCCTTGAGGACTTTGAGCCCATTCATCCATCTCTTTAATCTTTTCGGAAGTAGCTTCCTCTTTGTCTAATACTACGCCCGGCAGTCTAAACAAACCTACATCGCAGGTTTTCATTTTCATTGAGGTTTCCTTAACACTGATCTTTTCCTATAATAGATAATTTAACGTCCGAGATAGATCGCACATCTACATTATATAGAGGAACTGTAACAGATATCAAGTCCTTTTGAAAAGTCTTTACTCTAAGATCATCGATACTGGCTTGTCCATAGAATCTATCCAATGGTAATCTTACACAGGCAGAATGTATGTTTTGACCTGATCGATTAAACGATACAACTAACATTGGCGACTTACGTTCAAAAGTTTTTTGCAGTAGTTGTAACGAAGACTGATCGTTAAAGTAATAACTTTTTCTAGCATTTGGTTTAAAGATGTTGTCATCGTTAGGCGCGGAGGCAATCATCACTGTAGATGATGCTGTACTTTTATCTCCGTCCTGTGTTCTAGCTAGAACCTCGTGCAATGATTTGATAAACCCTTCGCTCCAAGTCACAGAAACTTGTGCAATAAAATAAGGTTGCCTATTTGAATCTATTTTAAAATCAGAGTTCTTAAGCTGTACATCAAAAGATCTAGATGGATAGTATTCCACAGCCTTTGCCACAAGGCGGTCTCCTTGTTGTTTAGTCTGCTGATAGGATTCAATTCGCTCGCCAAGTGCAACACCATCTACTGCACTGTCAGTACGATTTTTGGTTATGATTCTATTTTTGAGCTTGCTGTCAGCGACCCATACATCTGCTTCTACGATATATTGTCTGCCTCGTTGTTCTACAGAAATTACTTTGAACTTGTCAACATAGCCTGAACTAAAGTCAAAGATCTCGTCCTTGACTAGACTGTCGTTGCGTACTACAGTTTCACTTAGTATCAGTGTACCTACTTTAGCTTCTATTGCACGTTGAAAAGCATGACGCCTTGCGGCATCTTCTGTTGAGCCTACTCCTACAGATCTTACAGGATTAGACAAAACATTCGATGACAGCAAGGCTAAAGTGCAAGTTACAATGAACTTGAACATAGTACTTACCTAAACTTACTTTTGAGATAGTTACCTGCTCGTTCGCTGTCTTTATCCCAACGGATAGTAACTGCTACAGTTTGTCTATCTACAACCTTTTCTTCTGCTACATAGATACCTTTAAGGATACCAGAAGCATTAACTCGAATAGTTTCTGTAACATTTCTAGCAATGTCGTTAGAGTTTTCTCTCACAGCCCAATTAGTTTCTTTGGCTGCATCCTCGTCGGACAGTTCTACTTCCTCGCCAGAGATACGTTGTTTAACACGATCATTGGCTTTTTCAATGTTCTTGCTCAATGTGTTAACAGTCGTTGAGCTAGTAACATCTTCGTGTATGAAGTGACGCAGTTTGGCTTTGGCTTTGGCTGCACCTACTCGGAAAGCCAGTTCTCTATTAACTTCGCTGTTACCGTTTGATGTTGCGTAGGCTGTGACTTCAATAGCTTTGAAGTCGCCTTTAACACAGGTACGCTCACTCCAGCCAGTACCCCAAAAGCAGTCCCATTCAATCTTAACACCTTGTCGTTTAAAACTAGAAGTTAGCTTCTGACTGCCAATTGCTGATACTGATGCAGGATCTACAGACTTGGTACCAGCACAGCCTGCAATCATTGAACAAACTATAATAGCCGTAAAAACTAGCGGTACTTTCATTTTGCCATCTCCTGTGATTGAGTTTTAACTGTGTCAATGCCTTTGTCTAACATACGAGCAATG
>Ga0315906_10005860_pt1 | contig 15360 bp, 16 predicted proteins | sample LakEriMetagenome_4_FD_203526 | JGI IMG/M metagenome (GOLD analysis project Ga0315906, IMG submission 203526) | Freshwater fungal communities from buoy surface, Lake Erie, Ohio, United States - Buoy 2 MA122 | ecosystem: Environmental > Aquatic > Freshwater > Lake > Lake biofilm | place: USA...
TGAGGTATCGTTTGTACCTGAAGTACCTGAGGTACCATTTGTACCTGAAGTACCTGAGGTACCGTTTGTACCTGAAGTACCTGAGGTACCATTTGTACCTGAAGTACCTGAGGTACCATTTGTGCCTGAGGTACCATTTGTACCTGAAGTACCTGAAGTACCTGAGGTACCGTTTGTACCTGAAGTACCTGAGGTACCGTTTGTACCTGAAGTACCTGAGGTACCATTTGTACCTGAGGTACCATTTGTACCTGAAGTGCCTGAAGTACCTGAGGTACCATTTGTACCTGAGGTACCGTTTGTACCTGAAGTACCTGAGGTACCGTTTGTACCTGAAGTACCTGAGGTACCATTTGTACCTGAGGTACCATTTGTACCTGAAGTGCCTGAGGTACCATTTGTACCTGAGGTACCTGAAGTACCATTAGTTCCTGAAGTACCTGAGGTACCATTTGTGCCTGAGGTACCTGAAGTACCATTAGTTCCTGAAGTACCTGAGGTACCATTTGTACCTGATGTACCTGAAGTACCATTTGTGCCTGAGGTACCTGAGGTACCGTTTGTACCTGAAGTACCTGAGGTACCGTTTGTACCTGAAGTACCTGAGGTACCATTTGTACCTGAAGTACCTGAAGTACCATCAGGTAAATAATATGTTATTTGGCCTGTAGCTGGGTTATAATAAACTGAATATGATGTTTGTTCTTGTTGTAAGTTTTGGATTACAACTTGCTGAACATTTGAGCCTGAGACTAAATGAATATCTAAACTACCAGATAATATAATGGCTGAGCTTAGACTACCTGAGATGTCTAAGTCAACTGTGCTTCTTTGGAAATTAGTTTGTTTGGTAGTTATCCGTGGCATAGTTAAAGGGCATTTATTTTACCAGTTATAACTATTAAATCTTGGCTATCTAAATTATTTTCTAAAGCAGCTCCAGTATTATTTATTATTAAAATTAAATCAGAACCTGAATTTTGAGGGTATCCTGTTACAAAAGCTGATTTTTCTAAAAATAAACCATTTATATAAACATTAAACTTATTTATTCCAGGATCAGTTATAACTGATGGGGTATTAGCTATATTACAATTTCGAAATATAACAGTAGATTGACCATCAATTAAACCATTAGAATCTCGAGTCACACCTGTACCTGTTTGGGTTGTAGGATCACCATAAAAAACATTATTTAAAGCTAACCAATTAGCAACATCTAAACCAATAGCATCAGCGGGTCTAAAAGCAGCAATTGAAACCTGGTCTAAGAATCTTGTTCTTATCCCATTATGAGTTAAATTTCTAGCGGTATTTCTTGTTCTAGCCATTTTTTAAGTTGTATAATTAGCACGTTTTCTACTCATTCTATCCCCACTATCAGGAATTTTAACTTCAAGTTCACCTGATGGGACTTCTGAAACTATACGGTCTCCTTCTATATTACCATCAAAAATGTTAAGATCTTCTACAACTTCAACATCAAATATAATTTTAGCTTTATCTGAAAATTTCTTTAGAGCTGTTAAATCTTTTTGAATAGTATCTGGTATAATGTGGCCTCTTAGGGTTAAGTCAAAGTTAGTTTTTACTACCCTTTCACTCCCAGCTGTAAGTTCAGTTATAGTATTAAAAGTGTCAATTTTTGTGATAAATTTAAATCTAGTAGGATCTCCCCAATAAGAATCAGAGGCATAATTAATAGATTCAACTATTTTATTCATCTGTTCAACATAGTATGTGTAAACTATACAGTTATATGTTATAGTGACATAATCTGGGATTATAACAGCATAATAAGTTTTCTGGGGTATTCTATTATTTAATACTGTAAAATGATCATAAAAATTACCTTGGGAATATCTTTTTTCAAAAACTCCAAAATTTTGAGGTTTGTTAGCGTCTAGTTTATTCCCAATACTTCTATTTTTAGTTAAAGTATTTCTTTTAAACATAATTAGAGGAGCCATAATCTTACCAGCTTTATCTCTATAATAACCATCATTTTGTACAGACTTCCATCTTTCAGGAGCTCCATAAATGATAGGAACTTCAATTCTTTGATTATTTTGTATTACAAAAGGTTGGATAACATTTTGAAAATAATACATTATAGATTCATCTATATCCTTAATACCAATTGTAAAAGGTTTTACAGTATCTCCTCTAAAAGAAAATTTATATCCTCTATTAGTATCACTCAGTATATTAGGATTACCATATTGCTTATCATAAGCTATATGTTGATTAATACTAATTTCTCTTTGAGTTTTAGGAGTTGGTGTTTTACCTTGTTTAGCCATTATGTTCTTTCTTTAGTAATACCTACTTTATCAGCAGATACAATATGAGTTTTACAAATTATAGAGAAATTAGAACCAAATTGTTCAAGACTTGGGTTTAATGGGTTAAGCCCATTTGGATAATCAGGATCTTTACCAAGAAGATATTGATTAGCATTAGTACTATTAACCTCATAATAAGAATCATTATACATAATAATATCTCCTACTTCTGGGAGATAGTTAGCATCAGTTAAATCTTCTTTTAAGAATTTAAAAGTTATAACCCACCCAAAATCCACACCTAAGTCATTTTCTGTAAAAGATTGATCTTCTCTAGAGACTAAACAATTAAATATAATAGGACCATCATAATATTTTTCTCCAGAAGCTTCTCCATAAAGATTAATCACAGTTTCACCCAATTTATACTTGAAAAAAGAACATTGTTGAGTAATAATGTCTCCTATCAACTCTCTATTGATAGTTGTAAATAGATTAATATCTCTTTGTCTACCAAAAAGTGCCATTATCCAACATATATAGTATAAGGAACATTATTTAATTCCTTTTGTAAATTTTCAGATTCTTGAGCTCGTTTTTCTAATAGCTTATTTCTTGAAGTTTCATCTAGATAAGCTCTTAATCTTTCAATTAAGGCTGTTTTTTCAGATGTAGCAGCTGCTATCAGGTCACCATGATTTAAAGTTACTTCAGAGTTAGGTATAGGTACAGTTGTATATTTACCTCTAACATATCCTAACATTTCTTTACATAAAGCTAAAGTATACTCAAATATCCATTGTCTACCTATTGAATTTATGTAAGAATATGTTGGATTATTATATGGAGTATTTGAGACATTAGTTACTTTACCCTGTCCCATACTGCCAGACACTACTGGGTTGTTGCGGTCTGATTTTAAGATATATTCAAAATATAAATTCTGGTCTCTAAGAGGTATAGGAAATATTCTTAATTGATTATTAATTAATTCAAAACTATAGTTAGATTTTCTAACTTGATCATTAAATTCAATAGCTTGAATTTTTTGTAGATCATAGTTAATAGGCATTAATAAGAAATTAATACCAGGTGAATAAGATCCAAATCCAAAGGCTTGCAAAAGACCTTGAACATCAGTACCAGTACCAGCGTAAGGATCAAAATATCTTACAATAGGAGGAACTGATTCATAAAATATCCGTTTAATTTCAAGATTCCCAGCATCTATACTTTGACTAACTGCCCATTCATTTAAATTATATTTTTGTACTCCTTGTTGTAAAACTACACTACCAGTTCTCCAAGTAACATTACCTCCTACCCCAGCTTCAACTCCATATTGGTCTGATATTCTAATTATAGTACCTAAATTTGGTCTGGTTAAGGTATTATTTAAACTTGATCCTGTAGAAGCTCCTTCTAAAGATAAATAATTTTGAGCTACCTGGTAAGCATAAACTTCATTACCATAGGTAGTTACAGCTTCTTCAAAAGCTGTATAAAAATTTATATCTTGGAGTTCAACATCAACTAAAGGATATCCTAATCTACGAGCTGCAAATATAGCTACCTTGTCAGCATCTGTTCGGAAATTGGCATCATTATCATAAAATCCAAAAGGGGTACTACCTGTTGAAAAAGATGATGAGCCTGGCCAGATAGGAGTGTTTGCCATGATATTTTGTTATAAATATCAAAGGAAAGGAGTCATTATATAGACTTTATTATAAATATTATAATAGTATTAAGATTTAAGCTAAAGAAACTGAGTGCCATCTACTATCAAGGTATATGTAGATTTTATAACAAAATTAACAATATTCTATTAAAAAGAAATTTTTATCAAAGATTAGTTAAATTTTCAGCATAATAATTTCTTAAATCTTCAACAATTTCATTTCTATGGTTAGAAGTTAATGTTATAGCTTCAAGATGTTTTATTTTTTTAGAAGCTGTATATAAAAATTTAAACCCAGAATCACCTTTCTTTTTTAAGTCTATTTGATAAGTATCACCACAAATAATCATTTTAGAACGTAAACCTAAACGAGTTACAATCATCTCCATTTGTTCATGGGTGACATTTTGTGCTTCATCTACAATAACACATGAATCAACAAATGTTCTACCTCTCATAAAAGAAACAGGTACAATTTCTATTTTACCATCAGCTATAAGTTTTTCAACTTTTTCTTTATCATATAAGATAAATAGATTTTGGTATATAGGTTGGACCCAGGGATCCATTTTTTCACGAAGATCTCCAGGTAAAAATCCAATTTCTTCTTTGGACACTGTGGGTCGTGTAATGATTATTTTTTCATAAATTTTACGTAATAATCCGTCAAGAGCAACTTGACAAGCTAACAATGTCTTACCAGAACCAGCTTGACCAGCTAATAATGTTATAGTATTATCTAATATTTTTTGTTTAGCTTCTTTTTGTTCTTCGTTTAAATTAACTCTAAATTTAATCGGATTTTTAACTACTTTTTTTTCTCTAAAAATTTCTTCAGCCTCGGGAGTATTATTAAAATGAGTCATAGAACATAAGTTTTTTTGTTTATAAATATTAAAAAAAAAAGACCCGAAGCTTAGCTTCGGGTCCTTTCTAATTAATTTACTAACTTACTCGATTAGAGGGTGTTCAAACCGTGCAAGTAAACCTTACCATAGTATTCAGGTCTTAACATTTTCTTAGCGTATCTTGTTAAGAGACCTTTTCTTGGTGTGAAGGTATCTGGATCATAAACAAGCGGAGTCATGATCAAAGGAATGTATGGTGAGAAGGTAGCACCAGTTTCGAGGAACTGTGAACCTCTGTAGCCCATTAAGATTACATTCTCAGTCATGTATGGATTCTTGTAAACCTCATATCTATTGTTTAACTGACCGATTTTCTGAACACCAAACGCGTACTTCATCTTAGCTGAATCACCATCTGTGTTAGCTGCGAATCCTGGGATTGATTCAAGGATTGTAGCTGCAGTTGGAGACAATACTAAGAAATTAGCGCCACCTCTTAGAGTTAACTGGTGAATCTTGTTACTAACTTTTTGTAGTTTAGTACCAAGAGTCTGGAACCACTGGCCTTGGGTGTTGTAGAAACCTAAAGTAGCTGCTGTTGGAGCAGTAGTTGCTGTTGGAGCGTAGTTGTTAATTGCTGACCAGTATTCAACTGTTAGAGCGTTTTCAATTAACATACCTAGGATTTCAAGGTCAATTTCCATTGAGATGTATTCACTCATGATGCTTGTCAATTCAGCTTCAGCATCAATGCTGTGGTAAGCGTTCAAGTCTTGAGCAAATTCAGGTGTCCAAACAGCTTTTAGTTTTCTTGTTTTAGCGACAATCGCTTCAGATTTCATCTTAACGTTGATTTCTGGGATGTCGATTGGGTTGTTGTAGGTGTTTATGGCTGTGTTACCATCTTCAAAATCACCTCTATATTGGGCTGTTGGTTGTTGGATGTAGATAATATCAGCATCATTATCAGCAGCATCTACAACTTGGCCTTGATTAATGAATAATACAAAAACAGCATTTGTATCATCATAATAGTTAAACTGTGGGAGATTACTACTAACAGTGTAAGCATCACCTTCAATTTCAGTTATAACAAATCCTCTAGCACCAACAGTATCAGGATTAGTTAGAACTGAAGCTGAGACTGAAACTTTAGCGATGTATCTTAAAGCTACTGAAGCAGATAGGTCAGAATCATATCCAACTTCCGCCCAAGAAGCTGAGGTTACAGCTACAACAGCTTCAAGAGATTGAGTGACATTATTTGAATAAGTCCATCTACCAGCGCCGTAAAGACCATTAGTTGGAGCAGAAGTTGTATCAGTAACACCATACATAGAAGAGTTACCAAACACTGGGCTGCCTGTTGGGAATTTACCACCCTGTCCTTCAATAGCTCCACCACCTCCATATTGGAAGTCAAGGAAGAAAACTAGACCAGAAGGAAGGTTCATAGGTTGAACACTAACAAAGTCTTTGGCAGCGATTTGACCAAATACCTTTCTTACAAGTGGAAGAGCAATACCAGCCCACTGTTCACCAGTACCACCAGCGAAAGCAGCTGAAGAGCCAGCGCCCCCACCAGTTTGGGAAGATTCAACAACAAGTTGTTTAGCTTGGTTTTCAAGAATGAGAGCCATGTTATTTCTTTCGGTCTCAGAGCTTAAACCTTCTAACAAACCTGTTTTTTCCCATTTTGAAGCTAATCTAGCAGCGTCGCTTTGAACGACTCTCCACTGGTTAGCACTTTCTAAAAGAGAGTTTAAGTTTGACATTTTGTTTTTTAATTAATTTTTTTTGAGTTAAACATTATAAAATTCCAGCCAATTTTTGGAACCTTTGAACCATTTGATCCGATTCAACAATTGGCTGCTTTGGAGCTATACCTGCTGGTTTTGAAGCCATACCTAATGATTCTTTAATTGAAGATTTTGTAGTTGTTTTACTAACTAATCCTTCATTTAAAGTTTCATAGATAATTTTGGTTTCTCTTACAGAGGTAGCTTTATCAAAGGCAGATAAAACCTTTACTTTTTGACTTTCAGTCAAATTTTTATTTCTAAAAATCTTATTGACATAAAGAAGTTTGGAGTTAAGAAGATTAACTTCATTAAGTTCTTTTCTAAGAATCTTAATAGCTTTAAGAGCCTCAGCTAATTCAACAGACTCTTCCATTTTACGAGTCCCCAATAAGCCTGAGGGGTCAGATTGGATAAATGAGTTTAGTTCTTTTCCTCTTACTATTTTAGAAAGGGCTTGATAAAGTTTAGCCATTTGAGACCCATCATAATCTTTTGAAAATTCTTTTCTAAGTAAATTTAAAAGATCACTATAAGCTTCTTTATCAGTTATAGCGTTTGCTACTAATTTAGGATCTTGTTTAGCTAACCAAGTTTTAACTATTTCGCCTTCGTTACCAACAGCTACTTTAATTTTAGAAATAAGATCTTTTAAACCTTCTTCAATTTCTTCTTCAGTTTCCATATCTCCCATATCCATTTCTTCTTCTCCTTCTTCTTCCTCTTCATCAGAGAACTCAACAGGATCACCTCCAGCTTCTAATTCACCAGATTTAATCATGTCTTCAATAACATCTTCAATGAGAGCTTTAAGCTCATCTTCATCCATCTCGTCAAGGTTGATTTCTTCTTCTAAAAAGCCTAATGGTTCACCTTCAGGAGTATTAGCTCCTATGTTACCATGAGGTTCAGAAGTTTCTTCTTCTAAATCTTCACCTTCTTCGAGTTCTAATTCAGCTAAGATTTCTTCGAGGTCAAATTCCTCATCAATTTCTTCAGCTTCATTAGTGTTATCCATATCATAGCTTTCCTCCATTTCTTCTTTTTCTTTGTTAACTTTATCAGCTTCAGCTAAATCGTCATCATCTTCCTCTTCAGCTAAAATTTGAGCAGCTAACATAGATTTGATTTGTGGAGTGAAAGCTTCTTCAAGAGCAGCTTTAGCATTAGCTATAGCAGTCTCTTTAACAGCCTTCGCATCAGCGATAGCCTCTTTCAGCAAATCTCTGTTTGTTGACATTTTGTTCCTAAAATTTTTTAATTAAGAAAGTACGCTTATTCAAAAAAGCGTAATAGTGATTAATAAAATTAATGCTACATAAAGTAGGTTGGTAGCATATTATGTTAATACATATAACAGGAAAAGTCAAAACATGACTTCCTTAAAAACTTATTGGGCACTGCCCATTATTACAGAGTATTTCTGTGATAATTTCGTTTATTTTTGAATAATTAACACTAGTTAAATTCAAACTTTCATTAATAGGATGAACATAAGCACCAGGTGTTGATGGTGTTGAGACAAAGTCCCAACATAAGAGTTCAAAATCATCTTGAACTTCTTGTGTTTCTCCGATAGGTTTTAAACTACCCATACCTCTAGATGAAACACCAACAGTAATACCATTTTTAAATAGTTGGGTTAAGATGTTACCTGAAGGAGTGGGTAATATTTCTATCTTACCCATAACATCATTCCCATTCCACCATATATCTTTAATATTATGAGAGACATTTTTTAAATTTATTATTTGAGAATCTGGGTGGTCTAGTTCTCCTAGGGCTCTGTTTTCTCTGATAGGGCCATCCTTATAACGTTCAACTTCTCTTTCTAAGATTTCTCTAGGATAACGTCTCCCATTACCGTTTTTGGTTTCTGCAGTTTGGAGTCTTCCTTCAACCATAAGATTTCCTCCTATAACTTTAGCTTCACTAAGTTGTTGGGGGGAAAGATGAAAAAGTTGAGTATCTATAAGGACTTGTTTCATTAATAGTCGTAATCAGATTCGTCAATAGTGTCATCAACTTCTTCTACAGTTCCTTTGAGTTTATCATATTTTTTCTCAAGTTGAACTTTAGCTCTTTCAAGAAGTTTAACTTCTTTTTTTATTTCTGCTTGTCTTTTTTTATCAACAAATTCTTTGACATCATCTCTTTCAAAGATAGTCATAGTTTCATAACACTTTTTAATTTTACCTTCTAAAAAGTTAATTTTAGCTTCTAAAGCCGCTACTTCACCAATTTTATCTGCTTCTTTAAGATCTTCTTGAGCTCCTTCTTTTAATAAGTCTACAAGTTTCATATTTTTATTTTCTTTTAAGTCTCCGTATCCGGATGATTTATATTTACCTTTTAGTTCTTTAGGTTCTCCTAAACCAGGTGCTTCCTTAGTGTATCCTAAACCTTTAACACCAAAGGCAGCATTTTCTAAATAGAATAAAGGATTTTTTTCTAAATTCTTTTTTACTTTTTCAGTTGCTTTTTCTAAAGTAAGTTCAGGGTCTTGTTCAATTTCAAATCTAATGCCCTTTAAGACTTGGTCAAATATTTGATTATCTAAATTTTTCTTATCAGAATAATCATAATTTTTAGTTAAATCTTCTTCTACTTCTTTAGAAGTTTTTTTAACTTCAGCTTTAGTTTCTTCTTCTTTTAAGAATTTATCAAAAGTAGAAAAAGGATTTAATCCTGAAGAAGGAACTAAAGGAAATATATTTTCAACTATAATGTTTTTATTTTTAAGTAAAGTAGAAGTTTGATCAAACCCAGCTGAGTTTGGAATAATATCTGGGAATATACGTTTTGCTTCTTTTACAAATACGTCTTTATGTCCTTTTCCTTCTTTAATTAAGTTATATTGGGTTTGAAGTGCCTTCATATTAATAAATATTAATCATCATAAGTAGATCCCCAAAGGTCTCTATAATCATATACTTTAGAACTTTTAGTTAATTTTTTTCTATTAACTGGTTTAAAACCTAATTTAGAATATGCTGTGTCTTTAAGAGATAAAGGTTTTTTAGCTATAAAATATTTAGAAAGATACCCACCAGCCCCACCAGTTGAAGAAATTTCTTGCAAATAATTCTTAATGAATTCTTTTAAGTTCCTCTGTGAGCTCATAATATTGGAGTAAATTTACTAAATCATCATTTTTAACCTTGGCTGTTTTATCTACTTCATGAATGAGAGATAAGATTTCATTTAATTTAATCTTAACAGTAGGGTTAGTTATTTTAGGGAGAGAATTTTTTAGTGAAGTTTTTACTTCATTAATTTTTTGGTTATAAAATTCTCTTAGTTTAGGAGCATTATCAATAGAATTGATAAACTCTTTTAAAATATCTTTTTGGGAATCATTTAAATTAGCATACTTACCATTAAATTTCTCTAACATTACCTTATAGGTAAGTACTCTTAAATCTTTATCATACTTTCTAAACTCTTCTAATAAATCTTCTTTAACTTTAGTTTTGTTAACAGGAGTCTGAGTAAGGCTTTCTAGTATGGTTAGCTTATTATCTATTATCTGGTTAGTCTCAGAAATTTTGTCTGAGTTGTAGATTTCTAAGAGGGTATAAAATGCAGCGTATTCCTTATAGTTAGATACTTTATGATTAAAAAATTCTTCTAAATCATAGTAGTTTTTTATTTCTTTAATAAGGTTATACTTTTCTCTTCTTAATTTAGATCTATTTAATTTTTTAGAAGCCTCTAATACAGTATTAATTACTATATTAGCCTTAGTCTCAGTTATATTTTTTTGTTTAAATAGAGTCTCATATAATTTATATTCTTTTCCTAATTCAGTTTTAGCAAAAGTTTTCTTTAAAATATCTATGGAAGGAGAAGATTTCCCAGATAAAGTATCAGCTGTAATTTGTCTAATTAACAGCTCAAACAGGAGACCTGTGTTTTTTATTTTAGAGTGTTTGATCCCCATTAATTCATAGGTTTTTTATAAATATTATAGAAATATTATTCTTTGATTTGATTTTCATCAAGTAGTGATTCTTTTTGTTTATCATTTTCAAATACCAACTGTTTTTTATTAACTGGCATATTTTTCAAAGAATTTTTATTTTTATGATAAATAGCTTTTGCTTCTAGGGCTAATGGGGATCCACCTTTATATGTTGGTCTTATTGAATCAGACTCATTATTATCTTGGTCTTTCATTCTAAGAACACCTAATCTATCTTTACCAAAAGCGTCTTGTTGGGTACCTATTCTTGAAGCTTTTTCTCTTGGTCTACCTAAGTCAGCTTTTTCGTTATACCCAGCGGGTACCTCATCATTTGTGTAATACCTACCAGAACCATACAATGAGGCCAAGTCGTGGGGAGTACCGTAAGATTTACCAGATTCTAATGGATCATTACCTTCATTTTCAATCTGGTTTAGTCTAAATTTACGTTTAACATCTTCTCTAATCAGATCTCTATATTCAACATATTCATCTTCACTAAAATGGAATATATGATCATAAACCCAATCAGTTGGAAGTAATTTATTATCTATAATTTGATTAGCTAAATCAACTTTTTCTTTTAATAAAGCTATTCTTTCTTGATCATAAATAATTGATGGAGTAGTTAGCCCTAATTCAAAGTTTGTTAATGATTCCCCATCATATCCTTGAGTATATAAATGAACTATAGCTATCTTATATAATTCAGATAACATAATTCTTTGAATTCTATCTATAGTACGAGCAAATCTAATATCTTGGGCAGCCAATGTAGCTTTACCTTCAGTTGTTTCATCATAACCCATAAAAGCTTTAGGTATTTTAAGAGCTGCGAATAATTTATCTCTTAAATAAACAACATCTGTAATACCATCATATTGCAATCCTTGTAAAGTATCAATCTTAGTATTAGAATCACCTCCCCTTACAGGTATAAAGAAATCTTCAAGCATGTTTTGCATGTTGAATTTTAAATTATAATCTCCTGTTTGTTGGTCAATATATGGGGTACGCTTCATTTTAGAGATGGTCTTTTGCATAAATCCATCTACTTCAGCAGGATTAATATTACCTATATTAATATAAAATATACGCTTTTCAGGTGCTCTTACAATTCTATGAACTAACATAGCGTCCTCCATAAGTGTATATTGTTTAAACAATTTACGAGCGGGTTCAATATAACTTCTACCATAGGGTAAATAACTAACATCTGAGATAAGTCTAAAATGGGCCATTTCATAATTATCAAAAATAATCATGTTTGGTCCTGCTGATGTTGAACTGTTAGGTGATACTAAGCCTCCATAATAACCACCAAATGTTCCACCTCCACTTAAACCATCAGGATCAAATTTAAACTGGACTTTATCTCTATTATTTTTATCAAATCCTTCTTCTCTAATAATGTTATAGGCGGTGTAAGGAATAACATTATAAACTCCAAATTTTTCAGCTATTTCTAATTTAAGGAAAAAGTCACCGTATTTACACATTTGGCGAGTCCACATCCATAAATTAAATTCAATGTTTAAAATATCATAGAATAGATTATATAAAATTCTTTGGACTTTATCATCACTACTCTTAATAGTAAGTACTTCACCCATTTCATTTTTAAGACTACATTCATCTGCTAGTATATCTAAGGCTGAGGCTATGATGGCGTCAGTATCCATAGCTTCATAATCAGAATATAACTGAACCCTAAGGGTTTGGTAGTTTAAACCAGGGTTATAGATAGGAGAAGCATTAGTAGTATGAAGACGGGTATATCTATCATATAATGAATTAGTATTGACTTGACCAGCTACTTGGGTTTGGTTAAAGTCAAGGACATTTAAAGTACTTCCACCTGTGTTGCGAATAATAACATCAGTAGAAAATAATCTTTTCAGTCTTGTAAATACACTTGTATCAGCCATTGTATATTAATATATGAATAAATATTTAAAGAAGCCACCTAAAATCCTCATTTCCTCCAACTCCATTAGGCATTGAATAAGGATTATCATATCCTGAGGAGAAATAAGCTCCCTGGAATGGGGTTTGGGTTTTAGATATAGATTCTAATGTTGCTTTAGCCATATCTAAACCATGTTGTCTAAATTTAAGAGCAGTATCTCTAACATACAACCCAATGCCAAAACTCATTATTAAATCATCATTATAACCAGATTGAGCTTCGGCTCTACCATTTTTCCAAATAAATGTTCTCATTTCTTGAAGTAACCTTTTAGATTGAACAGTTACACTTTTATCAGAAACATATTCTTGGAATTTACCTATAATCATAGGTCTTGTTCTCATAGACATAGTGAAACCAGGAACTTGAGATTGATTATTTTCATAATTTCTCATATAAGTTTCAGCAGTTACATCTTGAGACTTAGGAGAATAATATAAATTTCTATATTCTCTTTCTATAACAACTTGAATTGTAGACCAACCAATATTAGCATTTTCAATTACTAATAAAGCGTTATTGTATTCTGTAGCTATACCTACTAATAAGTGGCCAAATTCTTTAGTACCTATTTGACCTTTATATTCTCCAATTTGAACATTTGATTCAATGTCAAAAATATGAAAAGCAGAATAGTCCTTACCATCACCTCGAGCTACGTCAGCTGTTACCATATAAGATCTTGAATAGTCTACAGGTTCCCAAATCCATAAATTTTTATCAGCTCCTCTTTTTTCAATAGGTTCTTTGATAGTTGTCTGTTCTATAAATTCTAAATACTCAGGATAAAAAACAATATCTCCTGAAGTATTGAAGTCACAGTCACATTCTTGGGCGGCAAATCGGGGATTACCTAATAGTTCATCTTGTCTATCTCTCCAAGATTGATCACGTTCAGGATGAACATACCAAGGTAATCTTATAGGTAAAAATTCATTTTCATTAGCTTCAGCCTTAGTCCATGTTCTGTGAAACCAGTTTCCAGTACCATAAGGAGTAGATAAAGCTACACATCCACCTCCAGTTGCTAAGGTTTGTTGGGCTGAAGCCCAAATCTCATCAATTTGTTCAATAAAAGCAGCCTCATCAATTATTAGAAAAGAAACCGCTTCAGATCTACCAGCATCACCTGACGCCGCTACCGCTTTTATTTGAGATCCATTTTCTAATCTTAAAGATAATCGATTATTTTCAATAGCATTAACTTTAAGCCAGCTAGGTAAATTATCATACATAAAACGTACTTTAGTAACCATATTCTTAGCGGTTTCTTGCTTAGTAGCTATACAAAGTACATTTTTATCTTTATGAAAGGTCATTAACCAAAGAGAATATCCCGCGGTTAAGGTTGATATACCTAACTGGCGGGATTTATTAATAATAGTATAATTATTATCTCTAACTAAATGTAAAACTTTTTCTTGAAATGGATATAAATGAAAACTAACTCTACCTCTTTGAGGATGTTGAATCATACAATACTTTTTCATAAAATGCGCCGGGTCTTGAGCGCATTTAAGATATTCTTCTCTGATTATCTTTTTTAAATCACTCATTTTTTATTACTAAAATTGATAATCCTATTGAAAATAATGATAAAACTCCAACAGATCTTCTACAAGTTTTTAAATTATCTTGAGTATTTTTTAAATCAATTAAAAGAGTTTTATTTTGAGCTTCTAAACTAACTCGAGAAGCATTACAACTATCTAAAGTTGATTTGTAGGCTTTTATCTCTTCATCTCTTCTTGAGATTATAAAATCTCTGTAAAAAATAATCTCATTAAGTTCAGTAGTGTCTTGTTTTAAAGACTCTACTTCTTTATTAAGAAAATCATATAAAGTTAATTCAATAACAGCTAATTCAACATATTTTCTAGGAACGCAAATTAAGGAATCTTTAGTGGTATCGGTCTGTGAGAAACTTAACAAGCTCATCATTAGACATATTATCAATAGCAGCAATTGTTTCATTATATTGTTTTCTTAATTTGTTTAATTCTTTATTACGAGCTGAGATTGAGTTTCTAAGACTGTCTGATTTAAATTCTGCTACAATTATTTCTTTTTCAAGACTATCACGTAATAGGTTTAAAGAATCAAGCTCGTTTTGATATTTTTTATTATTCTCATTTACTAAAACACTACAATCAATACAGTCTTTATGGGTTAGATCTATGTACATATAACAACCTAAGAACCAAAATAAGCTTGTTATTAAAACTATTAGTAGAATTTGATTTTTCATATATTAATAAATATCAAAACAAGTCTTTAGTACTTGTTTGACACGTTCTTCTGTTGATCCTTTCAAAACATTATGCCAAGGTTTGTGTTTATGAAGTAAATGTTTAATAGTTTGATCAATCTCATTTCTATATTCTTGGTTAGTTTCTCTAACACCATTATCTTCAATAATAGTACCTTCAGGAGAAATATAGAATATATAATCATATTCTCTAATAAAACGCTTAGCATATTCTTCAAAAGCATCACCATCAATATAACTAATAGATTTAGCTAATCTGGTAAAAGCTATGACATCAACTACTGTTCTATCAGTTATGATATTTTCTTGCATTAATTCAGTACATCTTTCAGCCAAAAATATATTTTGACCCTTAAGTGTAGAGTCAGTATTTAATGGAATGCCTAATGAATTAAGATATTTACTACGTTCAGTAGTAAAAGTATAATCCTTAAACTCAGGTACATTTTTTAAAGCATTAACCAGTGTAGTTTTTCCTACACTCATTGTTCCACAAAACCCTATTTTCATTTTTAATCAAAACTTTTAATATATAAAATAAA
>Ga0315906_10005864_pt1 | contig 15355 bp, 13 predicted proteins | sample LakEriMetagenome_4_FD_203526 | JGI IMG/M metagenome (GOLD analysis project Ga0315906, IMG submission 203526) | Freshwater fungal communities from buoy surface, Lake Erie, Ohio, United States - Buoy 2 MA122 | ecosystem: Environmental > Aquatic > Freshwater > Lake > Lake biofilm | place: USA...
TCAGGGGCGGCGGGGCTGTAGCGCAGTTGGTAGCGCACCTCCATGGCATGGAGGGGGTCAGGGGTTCGAATCCCCTCAGCTCCACGCGCGGCGCATCCGACAGGGTGCGCCGTCTGCATGTCCGGCTGACATCCTTTGCCGGTGCCGCATCTGCTCGTCATCGCCGATTCCCTCGCCTTCCACGGGCCCGAGCGCTCAGAGCGACCATCCGATCCGCGTCTCTACCCGCAGGTGGCCGGCCGGATCCTCGACGCTGATGTCGATCTCGTCGCGCGACAGGGCTGGACCGCGCGCGATGGCTGGTGGGCGCTCACCAAGGATCCGGTCGTGTGGGGTGAGTACCTCCCGCGAGCCGACTACCTCTTCATCGGTGTCGGTGGCATGGACCAGCTGCCCACGCCCGTGCCCACCTGGCTGCGCGAGTCCATTCCCTTCATCCGCCAGGGTCGGGTACGCCGTGCCGCACGCGATGCGCTGCGTGCATCGACCCCGCCACTGGTGCGCGCGGTGGGCGGCCCCTTCCGCACGTTGCCGCAGGCGGCTACTGACCGCTACCTCACGCGCATCGTCGAGGGCGTGCGGATGATGCGGCCGGGACTGCCCATCGCTCTGCTGAGCCCACCCCCGTGGAGGAGCGACTACTACCCCTCGACGCGTGCACACGAGCCCGCGCTTGCCGCGGCGAAAGCGTGGGTGCGTGCTCAGGGGGTGGCGTTCGTCGATGTCGAGCCGATCGTCGGCCCTCGCTTGAAGACAATCAATCCCGACGGCATGCACTGGTCGTGGGAGGTTCACGCACTCGTGGGTGAGGCGGTAGCCAGGGCCTTCTTGAAAGGCTGACCCAGGTCCTATTGCCCGACCATCTGGTGTCCCCGCGCACATTTCGGGGGCATGATTCGGTCATGTCGGCGTCAATGAGCGGGGCCAAGTCGCAGTCCCGGCCGGTCCGGCATGCCCTCGTGGTCGAGGACAGCGCCTCCCTGCGGGCTCTCATCGCCGGTGCTGTCACCTCGCTCGGATTCGAAGTCGAGGCAGTCGCTGACTCCAAGTCCGCGATGAAGGCATTCGCCCACTCGGACCCTGACCTCCTCATTGCCGACGTCGACCTGGGCAGTCGGCCCAACGGGGTAGAACTCGCACACATTCTGCGATCTCAGGCGCCCTACCTCGGCATCGTCTTCCTCACGCACTTCCCGACACCCGAGTCGGCAGCGCACAACCTCGTCCTTCCCGAGCGCAGCGCCTTCGTCAACAAGTCATCACTCACCGACCTCTCCGATCTCGAGCGAAGCATCGAATCGGCTCTCTCCGACGAGGCTGAGCCAGCGGTCATCACGGCTGGAGTCGAGGTCAATCCCTTGGCCGCCCTCACGGCCGGTCAGCTGTCGGTGCTGGCCGATATCGCTGCCGGCTACACCAATGCCGAGATCGCGGTCCGTCGTGGCAGTTCGGTGCGGGCGGCCGAGCGCATGATCGTGCGCACCTTCGATGCGCTTGGACTCTCGGATGATCCGGCACACAATCCGCGCGTTATGGCCGCCATGCTTTACGCGCGGCACGCCGGACTTCCGCCCGGGACGGCGACATGAGGCCAGCCCCCGCATGGTGGAGAGCCCTCAGCGGGCCCTGGGTGATTTCGATCTGGTCTGGCGTGGTCGGAGTGGTCTTCATCCTGCCCTCGGCGCTGTGGACCGCGACCTACGCCAATGTCGGTGTTGGCACGGCTGTCCTTGTGGAAGCAGTGGCCGCGGTCGTGGCCCTCGGCATGCTCTGGCTCGCGCATGTGCTGTGGCTTTCGCCGACTCGGGCGGGGACGGCCTATCGCCCCTGGCTCGCCCTCGGCACCTTCGCACTCGTCGGGCTCGTCCGCCTGGCCGTGATGTTTGGGTTTCGGGCCGCCATGGACATCGCGCAGCCGTGGACGCCGATCGAAGCCCTCGTGACCGGAGGGCTCTACAGCATCATTCTTCTCACGCTGGTCGCCGTCCTTGTCGATGCGGTACGCCGGCACACACTCGCGATGGCAGAACTCGAGCAGGCCAAGGAGACCCTGGCGCGGGCTACGGAGACGGAGGCCGCCCAGGTCGAGGAACTTCAAAAGACCTTCGCTGAGCAAGTCCTGCAGCAGGTGCAGGACGCCGTCACCGAGTTGCGTCACGGGGACGATCCGCGGCAGCTTGCCGCGAGCATCCAGGAGATGTCGGATCGGCTCGTGCGCGCGGGCAGCCATGACTTGCAAGCGGGCGTAGTGGTGGAGTCCGCTCTCGCAGCACCGCGGCCGCGCGTGCGGCTCGGGCGCGTCCTGTCAGGCGTGCGCCCAGGAGCGCCGGTGCTCGGGGCGGTCGCCTACGAGGCCATGGTCTTCACTGCTGCATGGCGCGACCTCGGTCTCACCTTCGCGGTGGTCAATGTCGTGCTCGGCACGGCGACACTCGTAGTCGGGAATCTCTCGCTGGAGGCGGTGGCACGACGATGGTGGCCTTCGCGCGGTCGACTACCCCTTCTCTTCCTATCCTACCTTGTCGTCGGTCTTGCCGCGGTGGTCGTCGTGCAATCCGCTGCCGCGCTCTTCGGAGAGTCACGACCAGTCTGGGTCGGCGGAGCCTCGTACGCGGTGTTCATGACGTTGGCGGCCATCATCCCGAGCATGCGTGCGCAGCAGTCGCGCGTCGAGGTGGATCTTGCGCAGTCCGTGGCCGCGCTGGCCGAGGAGCTGAGTCGCGTCAGGTCGCTGGCGCTTGGTCAGCGCGCGAATCTTGCACACCTCATGCACGGGGGAGTGCAAGCCGAGCTCACTGCCGGTGCACTCGCGATCAGTCGGTCGGTGGAGCGAGGCGACCCACCCGATGCGGTGGATGCGCGCATGAGTGAGCTGGTATCCACTCTCAATCGAGTGTTAGCAGGACTTGACGAGTCACCGGCGCGCGAGTCCCTTGACGATGTCCTTGGCGCTTGGCGTATGGCTCTCGATCTTGACGTGCGGGTGGACGATGCCGCGGCTGAGGCGATGGAGCAGGATCCCGATCTGCAGGAGCGAGTCATCGATGTGGTGTCGGAGGCGCTGACGAATGCGGTGCGACATGCAGCGGCCCGCAGGGTCACGCTGGATGTGGCAGCGCTGCCGCCAGATCGCATCTCGGTTGACGTGCGCCATCAGGGATTACTGGCTCTAGGCGCTTCTGGGCAGGGGGGAGCGACCCTGAGCGACCGGTGTGAGTCGTGGTCGCTGACGTCCAGTGGGGACACGGTGCGCCTTGTCGCTGAGATTGCCCCGAGGTCGCGTCAGGCCGCCTGACTTGGTCTGTGGGGGTATCAGTTGGTGTCGCAACGGCGGCCCTGATTGCGTCGTGACTGGTCGGTAAGTGCGACGCGCGCCTCGCCGTCTTTCCCCTGTAGTCACCTGTGCGAGGTTGGCTGTGGGTAGTGGGGTGGCCCTCCACTTTCGTGAGGTCATTGTCATCGGACCGATCTCGAAAGAAGGCGAATTCACTTCCCTGCCATATGGAGCCCCAACTGCTCAATGCATGTCGTATTTGCCGACCGTCTGAGCGCTTCCTGGAAAGTGTCGTCGCTAGCGTGCGCGCACTGAGGCACTTTCAAGTGGAGGCACAGAATGCGAGCTGATCGAATCCTTCCTAGGCTTGGAGTTGCTCTATGTGTGCTCGCCGTAGGTGCCGCCCATGGCTCTTTCTCGCTGCCGACCGCACATGCTTCAGTCCTTGTGACATTCAACTCGACTCAGAGTGGGCAGACCTACACCATTCCTGCAGGTGTCACGCGTATCGAAGTGACGGTTCAGTCGTCGGCCACCGGGCGATATCAGCCAAGCAGCGCGCCTGGTGGTCCGGGCGCAACGTTCGTGGCGCAACTAGATGTGACTCCTGGGCAGACCTTCCAGGTCGGCTTTCTTCAATCTTCATTAGCGAGCGAGTGCCAAGCGGGACCCGATGCGTACTTACCTGCAGCCCGGGGATGGGCCGCCTCTATTCAGCGGGTCGGCGATACCAACCCACTTGACCATGCGCTCGTTGCCGGGACCGGCGGGGCTCCCGGTTGCTCATCCAACACGATCGTCGGTGGCGAAGGTGGGGCAGCCGGCCTTCCGTACCTCGACGACACCGGGGTTATTCCTGGTGCTTCAGGTGGAAACGGAACAGTTGGTACCGGTGGAGGAGGGGGCCAGGCCACCCAAGGTGGAACGGCGGGTGCGAAGGGTGCTGGTGGCAGTTGTGACGGCCTCGTGGGGGGGTGGGCGCCGTCGAGTTCAACCCTGTTGGCAGCGGGCGGGATTCAGACCAACAGTTGTGGCGTTAAGGGGGGCGCAGGCGGTGCGGGCTACTCCGGCGGAGGCAGCGGCGCGAGCGGTAGCACCACTAGCGCCGCTAGCGGTGGAGGCGGAGGTAGCTCCTACTGGGCTGCGCCCTGGACTCGTGTGGACGTCGAGCCAAATTATGACTCGCAAGCGACATCAGCGCTCATTGAGATCGAATCAGTACTGAGTTCGAATGCAGATCTATCGAGTCTGGTGTTGAGTGAGGGGACTCTTGACCCCGTGTTTTCGGCGGCCACAACTTCCTACTCGGCTTCCGTGGGCAATGGGGTGAGTTCGTTGACGGTGACGCCGACGGCGTCGGACGCGGGTGCAACTGTGACTGTCGATAGGGTCTCGGTGACGAGTGGTAGCGCGTCGGGGGCGATTCCGTTGTCGGTAGGATTGACCACGATAGAGGTTGAGGTTACAGCCGCGGATAGTTCCACCAAGAACTACACCGTGGTGGTGGAACGGGCCTCGCTGCCACCAGATCCGAACCCCTTCGTCTACCCTCCGTCTGCCCCGCGGGACGTTGCAGTCACGGCGGGTGACGGCGGTGCCTCGGTCACGTGGAGGGAACCGGAGTCATCAGGATCATTCCCCATCACGGACTATCAGGTGGAAGTATCACCGGGTGGAGCTGCCTGCCTGGCGAAGGTGCCCGCACTCACCTGCACGGTCAGTGGCCTCTCCAACGGCACGACGTACACCGCCAAGGTCCGAGCTCTCAACGGCGCAGGGTGGGGCACGTGGTCCTCTGAGAGTGAGAGGTTCACACCGCAAGGGCCTGCTAAGCAGTCGATCCTCATCTCGGGCTCGCGCACAACCGCAGGGCTTAAGGGGGGCGTGGAAGTCACGGGTGAGACGACGGGGCTTGTAGGAGAGATCGTGCGCGCCCGGGTGCATCTGGCTGGCGAAGTTGACTACGAAGACGGAACCTCCCGAGTGGTCAGGTCGGATGGCACCTTCCAGTGGGAGCGCAAGACCGGAAAGAGGGTCTACGTGTACTTCGTCGCGGAGGAGGGCGCGGTCCGCTCGAACCGGATCGTGATTCCCCCTCAATAGCGACCGGGTGCACCGGTCTCTCCAGGGCTCGTCGGCAGGGCACACTGTCTGCGTGACCTGGATCTTTCCGATGGCCGTCGCTGGGGCCATCGCCGTCCTGGATTGGTGGGCCGTCGGCACCGACCGGCGCTCGATTGAGCGCTGGGCCAAGCCCGCCGTGATGGTATTCCTCATCGCAGCGGCGGTAGCCATCCCCGCGGAGTCCGACTGGATCCGCTGGTGGATCGTCATCGGGTTGGCCTTTGGCCTCGCGGGCGACGTACTCCTCTTCCAGGACCGCTTCATCCCGGGCGCAGCGGCGTTCCTCGTCGGGCACCTGGCCTACATCGTTGCCCTCGTGCCGATCGAGCATCCGCTGCCTGCGGTGGTCTTCGGCCTCGTGATGGTGGGCGCCTTCGCCATCAGCCTCGGTCGGTGCATCGTGCGCGGTGCCTGGAGGCAGTCACCCCTGCTCGGCGGGATCGTCGTGGCCTACATGATCACGATCGGCGCGGTCGTGGTGCTCGCCGTCGGGTCCTGGTCGACGGTGGCCGGCATCGCGGCGCTGCTCTTCATGGCGTCCGACACCCTGCTCGCATGGGGGCGCTTCGTCGGATCCGCTCCCGGGGGGCGCGTTGCGGTCATGGTCACCTACCAGCTCGCGCAGGCCGGCTTCGTCCTTGCGATCCCGACGCTGGTGATCTCCTAGGAGGACTTCCTCGTCATGACGAGTCCCTCGGCGAACATCGCTCCGAGGGCGACCCAGATGCCGATCGTCAGGGCGTCCTGCGCTGTCCAGTTGGCCCAGTCACCCACGAGGTAAGTGAGAACGAGGATCGTCGAGCCGATCAGCCCAACCAGCGCCAGGATCCGTCGTCCCTTCAGGCTCATGTTCGCGTTGTAGATCCGTCCCTTGCCCGTCGCCAGCATCCACGCTCCGGTGATGCCCAGGAGTGCGACCAGGATGGCCAGCACCGCAGTGAAGACTCCCCATTCGCCCACTGGCTGCAGCAAGAAGGCTGCTCCTATGCTGACGATTGCCGCGAGGAGCCAGGTGGCTCCAATCACCTTGCGCTGACCCGCTGTCTCCGCCATGAGACGAGGCTAGCCTTCACCCGTGACCCAGAGGGTGGATCCGACGCCGGGTGTCGTGACCCGTGGGCCTCGCTGGCACGCCCGATGGGCCCTGGCGGCGTTCCTCGTGACAGCCCTGGTGACGCGCGCGATCACCACGACGCTGCGCTTGCGCGGGGCGGGCACCGAGGGCGGTCTCATGATCGACGGCCTTCACATCCACCACATGGTCTTCGGCCTCATCATCCTCGCGGTGCTCACCTTCATGATGCTGCTGCACGCAGGGCAGGGCGGTCCGTGGGGGAACCGAGCCTGGGTGCCGATCCTCTTCGGCGTCGGCTGGGCGCTGATCCTCGATGAGTCGGCACTGATCGTCTCCCTGGCCGATGTCTACTGGGAGCCGCTGGGCGACCTGAGTTACTGGGTCATGGGCGCCTTCGCTCTCGCCCTGCTGGTCGCGGCGATCTGGGCTCCAGAGCGCTCCGACGCCTCTGAGGCCTTAGACGACACCCCTCGGTAGGCTCGGGCCGCTATGAATGACGAGGACATCGAGACGTACGACGTAGAGCAGATCCAGGCGCGCTGGCTGCCCGTCTGGGACGACCTGCAGCCCTTCCGCTCCGGCGTCGAAGGCGATCCGCGCCCCACCAAGTACGTCCTCGACATGTTCCCCTACCCCTCGGGTGACCTTCATATGGGTCACGCGGAGGCCTACGCCCTCGGTGACGTCATCGCCCGCTACTGGGTGCAGCGCGGATTCAACGTCATGCACCCGATCGGCTGGGACGCCTTCGGCTTGCCCGCGGAGAACGCCGCGATCCGCCGCGGCGAGGACCCGGGCCTGTGGACCTACGAGAACATCGCGCAGCAGAAGGCGTCGATGCGCCGCTACGCATGCTCCTTCGACTGGGACCGCGTGCTCAACACGTGCGACCCGGAGTACTACCACTGGAACCAGTGGTTCTTCCTGCAGATGTATGAGCGTGGCCTCGCCTACCGCAAGGCGTCCAACGTCAACTGGTGCCCCAACTGCCAGACTGTGCTCGCCAACGAGCAGGTCGTGCAGGGACTGTGTGAGCGCTGTGACACGGCCGTCACCAAGAAGAAGCTCACGCAGTGGTACCTCAAGATCACCGACTACGCCGATCGCCTGCTCGACGACATGGCGCAGCTCGAGGGCCAGTGGCCCGAGAAGGTCCTGCTCATGCAGCGCAATTGGATCGGCCGCTCCAACGGTGCCGAGGTCAACTTCGTCATCGAGGGCCGCGACGAGCCCGTCACGGTCTTCACGACGCGCCCGGACACCCTCTACGGCGCGACCTTCTTTGTCGTCGCCGCTGACTCCGACCTCGCGGCGGAGCTCGCTGCGGGCACGGAGGCCGAGGCAGAGTTTGCGGCGTACCTCGAGAAGGTCAAGCAGACCTCGGAGATGGACCGCCTCGCGACCGATCGCGACAAGACCGGCGTCTTCCTGCACCGCTACGCCATGAACCCGGTCACCGGTGAGCGCATCCCTGTGTGGGCATCCGACTACGTCCTCGCCGACTACGGCACCGGCGCGATCATGGCCGTGCCCGCGCACGACCAGCGTGACCTTGATTTCGCGCGCCAGTTCGACCTGCCGGTGCGGGTCGTCGTCGATGCGGGGGAGGACCCGGGCGAGACCGGTGTCGCCACGGCCGACGACGGCCCGCACGTCAACTCCGGTCCACTCGACGGCCTCGACAAGGCCGACGCGATCGCGGCGATCATCGACATCCTCGGCGAGCGCGGCACCGGCAAGGCATCCATCAACTACCGCCTGCGCGACTGGCTCATCTCGCGTCAGCGCTACTGGGGCACGCCGATCCCGATCGTCCACTGCGTCGATTGCGGCGAGGTCCCCGTGCCGATGGACCAACTGCCCGTGACGCTGCCGCCCGCACAGGGCCTGGACCTCAAGCCCAAGGGCACATCGCCCCTGGGTGCGGCGACCGAGTGGGCCACGGTCGCGTGCCCGCGCTGCGGTCGCGCCGATGCCCAGCGCGACCCCGACACGATGGACACCTTCGTCGACTCGTCCTGGTACTACCTGCGCTACCTCGACCCGCACAAGGCCGACGGCCCCTTCGACGTCGAGGCGGCCAAGAAGTGGATGCCGGTCGACCAGTACGTCGGCGGCGTGACCCACGCGATCCTGCACCTGCTCTACAGCCGCTTCTTCACGAAGGTGCTCTACGACATGGGCATGGTCGACTTCACAGAACCCTTCACGCGCCTGCTCAACCAGGGCATGGTCGTCATGGATGGCTCGGCCATGAGCAAGTCACGCGGCAACCTCGTGAAGCTGTCGGATGAGTTGGCTGTGCACGGCGTCGATGCGATTCGGCTCACCATGGTCTTCGCCGGTCCGCCAGAGGACGACATCGACTGGTCCGATGTATCGCCCGCGGGCTCCAAGAAGTTCCTTGCCCGTGCCTGGCGTCTGGCTCAGGACGTCACGAGCGAGCCCGGCGTCGACTTCACGACTGGTGACCTCGAGCTCCGCAAGATGACCCACCGCACGCTGCATGACGCTGCCCTCGCCGTGGAGACCTACCGCTTCAACGTCGCGGTGGCCAAGGCGATGGAGCTGGTCAACGCCACGCGCAAGGCGATCGACTCCGGCTGCGGACCGGCCGACCCGGCCGTGCGCGAAGCAACCGAGGCCGTGGCGATCCTGCTCTCCCTCACCGCCCCCTACACCGCTGAGGACATGTGGCGCCTGCTCGGCCACGCGCCCTCAGTGGCGCGCGCCGGCTGGCCAGAGGTCGACCCGGCCCTGCTCGTGCAGGACTCCGTCACCTGCGTGGTGCAGGTGGCCGGCAAGGTCCGCGATCGCCTCGAGGTGTCGCCCGACATCAGCGAGACGGACCTGCGCGAGCAGGCGCTGGCGACCCCGGGTGTCGCCAAGGCACTCGAAGGCAAGGGCATCAAGACCGTCATCGTGCGGCCGCCCAAGCTCGTCAACGTCGTCCCCGAGTAGGGATCCGTCGCGCATCGGGGGGTGCCGCTCGCTAGGGTCTGAGGGTCCTGCTCGAGCCGAGGAGCCTTCATGACCGTCAGCTTTCGTCGATCGTCCTTCATCGCCGTCTTTGCTGCTGCCCTCATCGCTGGCACCGTGTCAGCCCAAGCGGCACCGCCGGTGGTGGAGGCCGCGACCAGCGTGCCGCCGGCCGGGTCATCGCAATCGTCTAAGCCTTCGCCCGCCTCTCCCTTCGTGGTGGCTGTTGTGACACTGGGCGGCAGGGGACTGCTACGCGATGCGAAGGTAGAGGCTCTCGACGCCAAGGGGCGTGTCCTCCAGACGAAGCGCAGCCTCTCGGGTGGCGCCGTGGTCTTCGACCGAGCCAAGGTCATTGGTGCGAAGACGATCAGGGTGACAGGAGGCCGAAGCGCTCTCGGGCTGCGGAACAACGCCGTCCTGCTCGCGCCGATGGTCGCCTACCGCTCGCTCCTTAACACCAACTGGGTCTCGCCCGTGTCGACTGTGGCCTCCACGGTGGCCAAGAAGCAGGGCATCCCCTACGCCCGCGCATTGGGCAAAGTGACCTCTCACCTGCAGATCCCGGAGTGGGCTGGCGAGGCGGATCATGCCCGCAATCCGCACATCTTCCACCACGAGGACTTCGCTCGGCTGGCGCGCACCGAGGGCGGTGTCCGAAAGGCCCTGGCAACTTTGGTGAAGGACGTCACGTCCGGTGCCAAGCCGAGGTCGATGGCACTGGACGGCCCCACACCGACGCCCCGGGAACTGGGCGACTGGGCCGGCGAGATGATCATCACTGACGTGGTGCAGGCGGCGAGCGGGGAAACTCCCGAGGGTGCTATCGGCAACCTCTTCGGAGTCGAGAGCCCCACCCTGTCGACCCTGGACGACATCCAGAGCGAGTTGGTCGACATCCAGCAGGAACTGGTGGCGATCCAGAACGAGATGAACGCCATGCTCAATGAGCTCGAGAAGACCGACTATGACACGCTCGTGAGTGGCCTCGGCACGCTCCCGAGCAATATCTCAAGCGCCTGGGAGAACTACCAGACGATCGTCGACAACGACGAGCTGTCTGACACGGCAACCCTGGCCAACTATGTGAGCACCTGGCTCAACGAATTCGGCAATGACCTGGGAGCGTTCGACGCTCTTTTCAACACCAGCGGCACCTCGGGCATCCTCGACCAGCTCTTCGAGATGAATCAGGTGGCGTACCCCGGCTGGTGGGACGACACCGTAGTTGGCAACGTGCAGAGCACGGTCGACTACTGGGGGACCATGCAGGCGCAGTTCTCGGCGCTCCTGTCCGAGTCGTGGAACTTCGACGACAGTACCTACACCGCGACCTACATCTCCAACAACGTCAACTCGAATTTCTCTCCGACGAATGCTGATGTCTACGACACGATGCCGACGACGCTCGCCTCCGACCAGATCGCCAACTGGCAGTCCCAGGTCGTTTATGAATTGGTGCCTGCGAGTGCTACGGGTGTCGTCGCCGGGTACGCGGGCAATGACCAGCAAAACCACGACGCCTCATGCAGCAGTCTTGGTAGTTCCCACGACTTCAGTGGATCCAATGTGGTGTCGTCCGCGACAGTCCAAGGGTGGTGGACGGCAGCCGCTCCGCCCGGGTGGACTGTGTCGTCGAGTTCGGCGCTGAGCAGCTTGCAGACGACTCAGTCCCCGGAGGGGACCAGCGAAAACGCCCTTGTGGCGCTCGCTTCCGGCCTGCCGAGCGCCTGGGCGATGGTGACCTCTGCGAGCGTGCCCTACATCGGAGGCTGGAGCGAGCCAAAGATCGCCGATGGTCACGAGGAGGGCACCGAGTACTACTACGTCGGATGGCTCTGGTGCGGGAGCGATACGGTCTCGCTCGTCAACCAGGCGACCAAGCCGACGCAGTGGATCGAGAACTTCATGATGGAAGGCGGGAGCAACATCCCGAGCGGTGCATCGCTCCCGGTGGGCGGCCCGGTGCCGGTAGGCGTGCTCGTGCAGCAGCCGGGCCAGTTCACCTACGTCAATCCGAGCAACCTCGACTAGGCCCTCCGCCATGGATCAGTCTCCTGTCTTGCGCGAGGGGCCGGTCACCCTGAGACCTCTCTCGCACGAAGACCGCGACGACATGATCCTCGCCTGCCGCGATGAGCAGACCTGGACCTGGACCACCGTGCCTCATCCCTACGAGGTCGAGCACGCCGACGCCTACTTGAATCGCACCGTGGGCACCCCGATCGACAGGGAGACGCGCTGGGCGATCGAGGTCGACGGCCGCTATAGCGGCAACATCGGCGTGATGCTCGATGGTGAGGCCCGGCGGGTCGGCGCAGCCGCCCCTGTCGGGCTGGCCCGAGCCGATGTGGGCTACTTCGTCGCACCCTGGGCGCGAGGTCGCGGCGTCGGATCCCTTGCTCTCTGGCTCGTCTGCGACTGGGCCTTCCGCGAAGCCGACTGTGGGGTCGTGACCTGGAACGCCCTGGTGGGCAATATGCCCTCGCGTCGCATGGTGGAGAAGGTCGGCTTCCACGTGCACGCTGACCGCGCGAGACGCATGGTCGTCCAGCGCGGCGAACGGGTCGATGCATGGACGGGCGACCTACTCCCCGAAGACCTCGTCCCCCTCGCCGATCTTCTTCGTTGAGTGGCGAGTTGTGACGGGTTCTCGCGGCGTGTCGCGTGTACGAGGCGCCAGTCAACGAACTGTCGAGCTGTCAGCGGATGAGGCGCGGCGGGCGTCACTGTGGGCGCAGGGGCTCCTCGGTTCCGCGCGACCCGCGCGATCGCAGGCAGCTCGCGAGTCCGCCGTGCTCGGCATGCTCGAGCACCTCGGCGCTGTGCAGCTCGACACGATCTCGGTCCTGGCGCGATCACATGAGCTCGTCGCCTACGCACGCCTCGGCGCAATCGGGCGCGACGCAATCGAGGCGGCGTACTGGGAAGGCGATACGGCCTTCGAGTACTGGTCGCATGCCGCAAGCATCTTGCCGATGTCAGAGTGGCCGTGGTTTGCCTTCCGCCGCCGTCACTACGTGCGCAAGGGGGAGCGGTGGCACGGCGTGCCGAAGAAGCAGCTCAAGGGCATCCTCGACCGTCTGCGCAATGAAGGTCCCCTGACCACTCGCGAGCTCGGGGGAGCGAAGAAGAGCGGCGAGTGGTGGGACTGGTCGGACGCCAAAATCGGCATCGAGTGGCTGCTCGATATCGGAGAAGCCGTGGTGAGTCGTCGCGTGGGTTGGCGTCGCGTCTACGACCTGCCCGAGCGGGTCGTGCCCAGCACGTCGCTCTACGATGCCGACGACGACGAGTGCCTACGCCGACTCGTACAGCTCGGTGGCCACTCGGTGGGCGTCGGCACCGCCGCGGACATCGCTGACATCCACCGCCTCGGCGTCACCCAGGCGCTCGCGCACATCGACGACACCGACCTAGTCGAGGTGACCGTGCGCGGCTGGGACCAGCGGGCCTGGGCGTCGCGTGAGGCGCTGGACTGGTTGGGCACGGCATCGCGCGAGCGCTCGCGCACGACGCTGCTGTCGCCCTTCGACTCGCTTGTCTGGAATCGCGAGCGAATGGAGCGGATCTTCGGAATGCCGCATCGCATCGAGGCCTACACGCCCGCTGCCAAGCGCGTACACGGCTATTTCGCCATGCCGGTGCTGCATGGCGGTCGCCTCGTCGCTCGGGTGGATCCGGCGCGAGAGAAGGGCGCGGTCGTCGCGAAGCGCGTGACTCTCGAGACCACGCGCACGGGCGCCCCCGTCGCGGGCGCGATCGAGGGCACCGCGCGAGCCCTGCGCGAGGCGGCCACCTGGGTGGGCGCCGAATCGGTCCGCATCGAGCAGGTCGTGCCCCCAAATCTGAGGCCCCGCCTGGTCGCTGCCACTACCGGCTAGCCTGGACAGATGTCCGCCGTCGCTGTCGTCACCGATTCCACGGCGTACCTGCCCTCCGATCTCCTCGAGGGCACGTCCATCGAGATCGTGCCCGTGCAGGTCGTCATCGGTGGTCGCCCCTACGACGAGACCGCTGACGAGGCAAGCCCCGCCAGGATCGCTGAGGCTCTGCGTGCCTGGCAGCCGGTCACGACAAGCAGGCCCTCTCCCGAGCGCTTCCGCCAGGCCTTTGCGCAGGCCGCGCAGCATGGCGCGGAAACGATCGTGTGCGCCACGCTGTCCTCGCGGATGTCGGCCACCTATGAGTCCGCTGAGCTGGCGGCCAAGGAGACCGACATCCCGGTCCACCTCGTCGACAGCCGCACCGTCGGCATGGGGCTCGGCTTCGCGGTCCTCGCCGGTGCCCGCAGGGCGCAGGAGGGTGCCACCGCCGATGCGGTGGCCTCGCTCGTCGAGCGACGCGCCCGAGCCTCCACGTCACTCTTCTACGTCGACACCCTTGAGTACCTCCGCCGCGGGGGTCGCATCGGAGTTGCGCGCGCGGCTTTCGGGCAAGCGCTTCAGGTGAAGCCGATCCTGCAGATCCTCGATGGCGAGGTCATGCCCTTGGAGAAGGTGCGCACTACTGCCAAGGCCATTGCCCGCATCACCGAGCTCACCCTTGCCGCCACCCTGGGCCGCAGCGTGGAGATCGCCGTGCAGCACCTCGACGCCGCGGAGCGCGCGCACGCGTTGGCGGCGTCTCTCGAGGAGGCGCTCCCGCACACGCGGATCGTCGTATGCCCGCTGGGTGCGGTCGTCGGGGCTCACACCGGCCCCGGCATCGTCGCCTCCGTGGTCTCACCCCTGCTCGACTAGCGTCCACAGGGCCGCAGACCCCGCCTCGTCCACGGAGGTGCTCTGGCTTAGGCCTGCGATGCGCGAGCGCTCCTAACGTCGCCGGGTGACCTGGAGCCCGCGCACCTTGCGCGCCCTCGCCATGCTTCTCGGCGCACTCATCCTCGTGGTGGGCTACTGGTGGTGGCAGGGGCGCACTCGGCCCGTGGTGACGCTGCCTGATCCCGTGCCCGTGGCGAGTGCAAGCGCCGTGACCGAGGCGCTGGGCGAGGTGACGGTGCACGTCCGCGGTCGCGTCGCGCGCCCGGGGGTGGTGACCCTGCCGGCGGGATCCCGCGTGGTCGACGCGATCGAAGCGGTCGGCGGTGTGCGTGCGGGAGCCTCCACCGGCGAGCTCAACCTGGCCCGGGTGCTCGTCGACGGCGAGCAGGTCGCGGTGGGGGTGCGCGTGGCAGGCCAGGCCACCTCCGGAAGCGGGCCGGCTCCGACGGACGCCACGGTCGACGCCCCGGCCACCCTCCTGGATCTCAACGCCGCGACTGCCGCTGAGCTCGAAGCTCTCCCGGGGATCGGTCCGGTCCTCGCGCAGCGGATCGTGCAGTGGCGCGAGGACAACGGCACTTTTACCGATGTCGAGGTGCTCGGCGAGGTCACCGGCATCGGCGACGCGCTCATGGCTCAGCTCCGCCCCCTGGTGCGCGCCGGATGACGGGTCTCGTGCCCGGTGCCGTGGCAGCGTGGGTCCTCACTCTCGCCGGCACCGTGCTGCTGGCCCAGGGGATCGACCCCGCCGTCGTCATCCGAATCGAGCTCGCCGCCGCGGTCACCGCCGTAGCCCTCCTTGTGATCGCGCTCGTGCGACGGCGCTACGCGTGGGCTGCTCTGGGCGCGGTGATGTCAGCCGCGCTGCTGTCATCGGCGTCGTACGCCGCCACCGTGACGGCAGGCCCCCTCGACTCCGTGGGCGCGAGGGTGACCGTGGACGCGACCGTCATCGGCGACATGCGACTGCGCACGGGATTCGGCAGTCCCGCTTTGGACGTGCGAGCCCACGCCACAGGCACCACGAGCGCGGGAGGCAGCTGGGATCTCGGTGCACCCGTGCTTCTCCGGATGTCGCCCGAGGATGCCCCACCCATCGGTGCCCGAGTGCGCGTCACCGGCACGGTCCGCGAGGCAGAT